>Ga0209702_10000046_pt1 | contig 190252 bp, 167 predicted proteins | sample FRY01_FD_187210 | JGI IMG/M metagenome (GOLD analysis project Ga0209702, IMG submission 187210) | Freshwater microbial communities from Lake Fryxell liftoff mats and glacier meltwater in Antarctica - FRY-01 (SPAdes) (version 2) | ecosystem: Environmental > Aquatic > Freshwater > Ice > Glacier...
GTCTGTAATTGCGCGGGAGATTCAAGCAGATGATCGATAGTGATGCTGTTGATATCACCGTTCAGACTCAAGCGTCCATTTGCGGCATTGATCTCTTCAGTCAGGGTGCCGACATAGTGCCAGTCGATCTGGCCCTGCAGAGGGAACAATCGGGATAACTCCAGAGCCAGATCAACATTAATATCCAGTAAACCATCTGCCAGTTCAAAGGAACTCAGTTCCAGCTCTTCTACCTGCAGCAGATTGTCTTCAAGCGTTGCGTTAAAACCAAGACTGTCTATCTGGTACAGGGTATCCGCATAATTAATCCGGGCATCATTCAAGCTCACTTTATTCAGCTGCAGACTCACCGGCAGCGGCAGAATACTGGCAAAAGGATCTTCGTCAGTGGTGTCGGGAGCCGGCTCGTCTGCTGGTGCTGACCAGTTTACCCGGAGTCCGTCAATGGCCAGTGATTCGAGGCTGAACTCACGGTATAAAAGTGGCAGGGGATTCCACCTGCTGTTCAGCTGCGCTATCTCAACGCTGTTGCCGTCGCTGCTGTAGCGAACCCGGTTGAGATTCATGCCCCACAACAGGGTGCCTTCTGTGCTCTCATAGCTCAACGATGTAGTGTCATTACTGATAATGGTGGCAACCCGGTCAAGCGCCCAGCGACTGCCGAAGGACGTGCTCAGCAGGATGCTGATGCTGGCGATAATGATCAGGATCAAGGCGAGCGCACTTAACAGGCCGATCAGCAACACTCGTCCGGCTCTGTTACTTTTAGGAGCCTGGTCAGTGGACTTGGTATTTTCGGCGTTCACAGATCCGGCCCCATGGTGATGTGCAGGCGGAAGGCGCTATCAGAAATAGAGCGTGCTACGTCGATGCGTATAGGTCCGATCGGAGAGAGCCAGCGCGCGCCTATCCCGACGCTGTGCTTCAAGTTCATGTCACCAAAGTCAGCAAAAGAGTTACCGGTATCGTAAAAAACTGCGCCAAGCCAGCCAGGTCTTACGCTGAAATCTATTTCAGCGCTGGCGGCAAGCAGGTTTTTGCCGCCAATTATTTCGCCGAGTTCATTGAGTGCGCCTAACGCATTGTATTGATAACCACGGACACTGGTGTCACCGCCAGTAAAAAAACGTAAAGAGGCAGGCAGTTCTTCGAGTTCGTTAACCAGGGTAGTGGCGGCCTCGGCGCGCAGCAGCAATCTCACCGGCCCCAGGCTGCGGATGATCTTGGCATTAGCAGTGAACTGGGTAAAAGAAATGCTTGAGAAAAGATTTTCTGATGCGCCACTTACCTGGGCAAACAAGCGCCAGCCGCGTGTTGGAAACACCGGGTCATCTGATTTTGTTCGTGTCCAGTTGATGCCGGGTACCGTCGAGTTGGTGCGCTCGGAAACGTCGGCTACCTCAAATTGCTCGCTCTGAAAATTGACAAAAATATTCTGCATCCATTCACCCCAGACACGCGAGCGATAGGTGGCACCTAATCGAAGCACATCGCTGCTGAAAGCGTCGGTTTCTTCACCAAGATATCCTGCAGAAAAACGCAGACTTTCATAGACTGGATTGCGCAAAGGAATCACGTAGCTGATGTCGGGTTCCTGTCGAATTGCGGACACGCCCAGATTGGCATCAAGGCGATGTCCTTTGCGATTGATATAGCGATCTTCGTACGAGAAACGCACCCGGGGACCGGTATCTGTTGAAACTCCAATGCCGGACATATAAGCCCGCCGTGGCCGCATCTCCAGTTCAATGGCTACGGGTACCTGTTCGTCCTGGGCCTCGCTTAATTGCGGTGTTACTGAAACCTGATTGAAATACTGACTCTCATTGAAGCTCTCGCGCAGAGTCACTAATTCTGCAGTGGAATAGGGAGTGCCTGGTTCAAATTCGATGAAGCGGGAGATAAATTCGTTGGAAAGTGCCGATATCGGTTGTATCCGGATTTCACCAAACTGATAACGTATGCCCGGATCAAAATCGAGGTTGACGTCAGCGACATTGCGTTGCAAATCCACGGCAAGTTCAGAACGATTGAAACGCGCGGAGAAAAAACCGTTTTCTACCGCTGCTGCAGTAAGCAGCGATTTCAGGCTTTCATAATGGCTGTGATTCAAGTGCTCGCCAGTGCGGACCGGGGAATCTGCGAGGACATCAGTAAACAAAGAAGCGCTTTCCGCCGAGCTATCGATATTAACGTTTATCTCACCGAAACGGACTGCCCTGCCAGGGTCGACGGTAATCTGCAGACTCCAGCAGGGATCACCGGCAGTGAATTCAATAATGTGAGATATACCATAGAAACCAAGTGCCTGAGCGGCACGTTCTACATCACGCCGTATTTGTGGCAGCAAACGGTTCAGCCTGCGTCCTTCGCTGCTGCAGCGCTCTTCAATACTCAGGTGAGCACGGATATTCTCCTCGAGCGCAGTTTCGGCACCGAAAATTGCTATGACAGGTGCTTGCGCCCAGGCGTTCAGGGACGGCAATACTGCGGCCAAGGCAAGCAACAGCTGAAGTCTGCAAAGATGAAACAGGCGGCGATCAAAATTCAAAATTATTATCCGGCGGCAGTATGATAGAAGAGACAGAGCCCTAGGCTAATTCAGTTCAAAATCGAACTTCTTACGTCAGGATAGCACAGGCCGTCGCTCTGATGACTGGGCGCTGGCAGACACAGTGCTATTAAACGGAACTCTGCGCTATACTCAAATTCAGTATCACCCGCCAGGAGTATTAATTATGTCAGCGGAAAAAAAGACCTCAGACGTTTTATCTACCCTTGAGGTTAACGGAAAAAGCTATCGCTACTTCAGCATCCCTGCATTAGCTGAGCAGGGTTACCCGGAAGTTCTGCGTCTGCCGGTCAGCTTAAAAATTCTGCTCGAAAATCTGTTGCGTCATCCGCGAAAAAACGGCGGTGATGATGATATTGCCCAACTGGTTAAGTGGCTTAGCGAACGTAAATCAAATCATGAAGTCGCTTTCATGCCAGCACGGGTATTGATGCAGGATTTTACTGGTGTCCCGGCGGTAGTTGATCTTGCTGCGATGCGTGATGCTCTGGCTGCGCGCGGGGAGGATCCGGCGCTGGTCAATCCTCTTAATCCTGTCGATCTGGTTATCGATCATTCTGTAATGGTTGATAAATCGGCGAGTGCGTCTGCTTATCAGGAAAATGTCAGGATAGAGATGCAGCGCAACAAAGAGCGTTATGAGTTTTTGCGCTGGGGACAACAGGCCTTTAATAATTTCCGCGTAGTACCGCCTGGCACAGGAATCTGTCATCAGGTCAATCTGGAATTTCTGGCCAAAACGGTCTGGTGCCGGGAAAAGGACGGCGAGCTTTATGCTTTTCCGGACACCTTGGTCGGCACGGACAGCCATACCACCATGATCAATGCGCTGGCCGTACTAGGCTGGGGCGTGGGTGGTATTGAAGCAGAGGCGGCAATGCTGGGGCAACCCTTGTCGATGCTGATTCCTGAGGTTGTGGGCGTGAACTTGAAGGGCAGATTACGCACCGGAGTCACTGCCACCGATCTGGTGCTGACAGTAGCGGAGGCCTTACGCAAACATGGAGTGGTAGGGAGATTTGTAGAATTTTATGGCAATGGTCTTGAGCATCTTTCACTGGCTGACCGGGCGACTATTTCGAATATGTCACCGGAGTATGGTGCCACCTGCAGCTTTTTCGCGGTAGATGATGAAACGATGAAATATCTGCGCCTGACGGGGCGTGATGAGGATACGCTTGCGCTGGTTGAAGCGTACAGCAAAGCTCAGGGGATGTGGGGTGGTGCGGATGACTCGGTAGTATTCAGCAGTATTGTTGAGTTGGAGCTGGATGCAGTTGTGCCCTGTCTTGCCGGACCGAAACGTCCACAGGACAGAGTACCCTTAACTGCGCTGGCGGGAGTGATGCAGGGGCTAAGTCGTCATGACAACCAGGCTGTGCCGGTCGCTGATCAGGATTTCAGCCTTAGCGATGGCGATATTGTCATTGCAGCAATCACGTCCTGCACCAACACCTCGAATCCGGCGGTGATGATGGCGGCAGGATTACTGGCCAAAAAAGCTGTTGAACTTGGTTTGCAGTGTAAGCCCTGGGTTAAAACTTCACTCGCACCTGGTTCCAAGGTGGTGACCAATTATCTGCTTAAGGCTGATCTGCAGCGTTATCTGGATGAACTGGGTTTTAATCTGGTTGGCTACGGATGTACAACCTGTATTGGTAACTCTGGCCCGTTAGCGGCAGAGATAGATGCCGCCATAGCGCAGGCCGATCTGACAGTCTGTTCGGTGCTATCAGGAAACCGCAATTTTGAAGGCCGCATTCATCCCAGCGTGCGTGCAAACTGGCTGGGATCGCCACCTTTGGTGGTGGCATTTGCGCTGGCTGGCACCATGAATATCAATATTACCACCGACCCACTTGGCACCAGCAGAGATGGCCAGCCGGTTTATTTGAAAGATATCTGGCCCGATACCGCTGCAATTAACAGCGCTATGGCGATGATCAACCGTGATATGTTTACTAAAGAATATGCTGATGTGTTCACTGGCGATGAGCAGTGGAACTCACTGCCGATTAACTCTGATAAAACGTATCAATGGAATGATAAATCCACTTATATTCAAAATCCGCCCTTCCTATTGCCGCAGCTTGGCTACCAGGCCGGCGATATTGAAAACGCCCGTGTGCTGGCATTACTGGGCGATTCGGTGACAACCGACCATATCTCCCCGGCGGGTTCAATAGCCTTGAGCAGTCCGGCAGGCCGTTATCTGCTTGAACATGGAGTTGCACCGGAAGATTTTAATTCTTACGGATCGCGACGTGGTAATCATGAGGTAATGATGCGAGGTACCTTCGCCAACCCGCGTCTCAAAAATGAGATGCTGCAAGGCGTGGAAGGTGGCTATACACAGTTGCTGCCGGCCAGCGAGCAGGTGAGCATTTACGAAGCTGCGATGAACTATCAGGCGCGGGGCGTGCAACTGGTGCTTATTGCTGGTCGCGAATACGGTACCGGCTCAAGCCGTGACTGGGCTGCCAAAGGCACACGTCTGTTGGGCGTGCGAGCCGTGATCGCTGAGACTTTTGAGCGTATCCACCGCTCTAATCTGGCTGGTATGGGGGTATTGCCGCTGCAGTTTGCAGAAGGAGTGAATCGGAAGACACTGGAGTTGAACGGCACTGAGTTGATCGCGATTACCGGTCTGGGAACGATTTCTGCTGGCATGAGTGTCACCCTGCAGATTACCCGCGGTAATGGGGATCAGCAGTGTTGCCGTTTATTGTGCCGTCTGGATACTGATGAAGAAGTCGCTTATTTCCTCAATGGCGGCATTATGCCTTATGTGCTGGAAAAACTGATTGCCGGAGCGGCGAACAATGACTGAGCCGACTAATCCAGCAACTAATTCAGCCCAGCCAGCGACCCGCGAGGAGCGCGACAGTCTGGGGCCGGTTGCGGTGCCGTGTGATGCCTTGTGGGGGGCGCAGACTCAGCGCTCGATCAATTTTTTTAAGATCGGCAGTGACACATTCCCGCGCTCGTTTATTGACGCCTTTGCGCTGGTCAAAAAAGCCGCGGCATCAACGAATCATGAACTTGGCAAACTTGATGAGGCGCGCAGCGTCTTAATCGCGCAGGTCTGTGATGAAATCCTGCAGGGTCAGCACCAGCATCAGTTTCCATTGTCGGTATGGCAGACCGGCAGCGGCACCCAGACCAATATGAATTTAAATGAAGTCATCGCTAATCGTGGCAACGAAATTGCCGGCATGAGACGTGGCAGCACCGCGCCACTGCATCCTAATGATCACGTTAATATGTCGCAGTCATCCAACGATGTGTTCCCGACAGTGATGCATGTCTGCTGCGCACAATTGATGCACAGCAAACTGTTCCCAGCGCTCGGTGCGCTGCTGGACACTCTGCACATTAAGCGCGAGGAGTTCAGTGCATTTATAAAAAGCGGTCGCACCCATATGATGGATGCGACACCGGTTACGCTGGGGCAGGAATTCGGTGCTTATCATGCGCAGCTGAACTATGCGCAGCAGCAACTGCAGGCGGCCTTGCCCGGAATAATGCAACTGGCGCTTGGTGGCAGTGCGGTAGGCACCGGGCTGAATACGCATCCGCAGTGGGCGGCATCGGTCTGTGACAGGATCGCGAAATTATCAGGCCTGGATTTTACGCCCGCCGATAATCGTTTTATGGCACTGGCGGCGCACGATGCACTGGTCGATCTGCATGGACGGCTTAACCTGCTGGCTACTGCTTTATTTAAAATGGGCAGTGACATTCGTTTGATGAACAGTGGTCCGCGCTGCGGTCTGTCAGAGATTAAAATTCCTGCTAATGAACCGGGCAGTTCAATAATGCCGGGTAAGGTAAATCCAACTCAGGTCGAAGCTCTGACCATGGTTTGTATAAAGGTAATGGGCAACAATGCCGCAGTAAGTTTTGCTGGCAGTCAGGGGCATTTTCAATTGAATGTGTTCAAACCACTGATAATTGACCAGTTGCTCGATTCAATTGTGTTGCTCAGTGATGCGATGCACAGCTTTGATATTCATTGTCTGCAGGGTGTGCAGGCCAATGAGGCGCAGTTGCGTGAGTATATGCACAGGTCGTTAATGCTGGTGACGGCACTTAGTCCGCACATAGGTTATGACAAGGCGGCTGCCGCAGCGAAATATGCGGATGAACAAGAATTTTCTTTGAAAGAAGCAGTTGTCACACTTGGCTTTATGAGTGCCGTGGATTTCGATTTACGCGTCAACCCGGCTGACATGCTGCACCCGGGTTGAAACGTTTAACGCTTATTACTGGTTTTGCGCTGCAACTATCTGCAGTTCTACACGACGGTTCATGGCTTTGCCGGATTCAGTATTATTACTGGCGATCGGCTGGTCCGGACCCACTCCCTGAGTGATTAAACGATTCTGATCCACGCCGCCAGCAGCAAGATGATTGGCGACTGCGGTTGCTCTGCGGTTCGACAAATTGTAATTGTAGTCAGCGGCGCCGGTCGAATCCGTATGACCAGTTACGCGCAGGCGGGTATCTTTGTATTTGTATAGAACCTGTCCGACTGAGTCCAGTACCGGATAAAAATCCTGTCGAATGGAGAATTCATTAGTATTGAATGTCACGTTGCCAGGCATGATCAGGTCAAGCTGATCGCCATTGCGGGTTACCTGCACGCCGGTACCTTGCAGCTGCTCACGCAACTCTGCTTCCTGCACATCCATATAAGCACCAACCCCGGCACCAATAGCACCACAGCCAAGCGCGGCATTGCGGGCGCGCTGGCCACTTTCTCCAGCACCGATCAGACCACAGACTGCGCCACTGATAGCGCCATATTTTAATGCCCGACTAGTCTGCGACTCACCAGAATAAGGATTGATTGTGTTACAACCGGCCAGCACAATGGACGCAGTGGCGAGCACGAGAGTAGTACGTAATGTTTTACGTTTCATAGGGTTAGCTCCATCAATTACAAGGGGAAATCAGGTTTGCGCTGAAGACTCTGGTTAAGCGGGGCGTTGTGTCCAAATGACACAATGGCTTGTTGGGGATTTGTTACGCAAACCATACATTTCGAGTTTGCCGCTTTATAAGACATTTTCAGTCTGTTCCTGAAGCGGTCGAATAGCAAGACAATAATGCCCAGGCGACACAAGCCTTGCGAGTGTCATCATCGGGTGTGCTCTGTGCAAACTTCTGTTTTACCTCCCTGAATTGTTTTAAGCTTCGCCCTGCGCTGACATGGAATCTGGTCAGCGCTTTGGGCATGCGGCTAACGCACCAGGGGTATTATGAGTCAGGCAGATTATCAAAAGCGGGTTAGAGATCTGTCCGACAAACTGATTGCATTGCAGCGACCGATTCGAATTCTTGATGCCATCAAGTGGCCTTCCTCAATAGAAAAAACATTTATCGCATCAGGCGGCACTCAGCTGCCTGCTATTGATGCGGATTACTACGCTAATCACGCTTTGGGTTTCAGTCCTGAACTGCTGCGGGAAAGTTTCAAGGAACTGCGAACTACAGTGGTTCGACAGCTTGGCCGCAGTGATGGTCTGGGTGCGATTATGACTGCCACTATTGATCAGTATCTGCTGGTGATTGAACTGTTGTCGCACCGAGGCAAGCCGCAGTTTGGCGTATGCAGCCGCGAACTTTATGGCTCTGCCAGCGATCATCTGCGTGGTGACCGCAAAACCCTGCGTCAGTTGGGTGAGCGTTTGACGCAAATATTTTCACTGCCTGCAGCTGAACATTTAAGTCGCTTATACGGTAAAACAATTTCAGCAGAAACGGCTGTCGATTTACTGAAGCATCGGCTTACTTCTTATTTTCCAGAGGATGAAATCCGCGTAGTCCTTAGCGACGGAATTGTTTCCGATGCCGCTGCTGGCGGTGATTACATCAAGATAAGCAGAGAGGCGGTGTTCACTGAATTTGACTTACAGGTGCTGGAAGTTCACGAGGGCTGGGTACATGTTGGCACAACTCTTAACGGGCGCAAGCAACCCTGGGCAAGCTGGCTCAGCGTCGGCTCGCCACGTGTCACGGCCTGTCAGGAGGGGCTGGCGGTACTCATGGAAACGTTGACTTTCAGCTCCTATCCGAAACGCGCATTAAAGGTCAGTGAACGCGTTGTTGCTGTTGATATGGCGGAGCAGGGCGCTGATTTTATTGAAGTTTACCAAGCTATGATGGGCCGTGGCTGGAGTGAGCAGGAAAGCTTTAAGATTACCCAGCGGGTGTTTCGCGGTGGCATGATCAGCGGTGGTTCAGTATTTACCAAGGATCTTTCTTATCTGCGCGGTTTTATCGAAAACGTCAATTTCATTCGCAGCGCAATAAATTCCGGTGTACCGGAAATTATTCCGATGCTGTTCGTTGGTAAAGTGACTCTGGATGATATTCCAGTTCTTTATCAGCACTACCTTGAAGGAACCATTGTCGGCCCCCAATATCTACCGGTAATGTTTCGTGATCTTAACGGTCTTTATGTTTGGTTCGGTTTTGCTACAGGTATTTCGGTAGTAAATATGGCGCGGGTGCAGGAACATTTTGATCTGCTGTTTCAAAGAACCATGCCGAAGACAGCTCCACTTTATGAAAAAACGATTATTTCTCTTGATGATTAAAAGGCGGATATAAATGAAACGTATTGGTCTGTTTTTATTAACCAACATCGCTATTTTGCTGGTACTCAGTATTGCGCTGCGGGTTCTGGGTGTTGACCGTATTCTTGATGAGCAGGGAACTGGGCTGGACCTGTGGAACCTGTTGGTTTTTTCTGCGGTTATAGGGTTTGGTGGCGCCTTTATATCGCTGGCACTGTCCAAGTGGATGGCAAAGCGCTCAACCGGGGCCAGAGTGATTACTCAGCCACGCAACAGCACTGAGCAGTGGTTGCTGACCACAGTCGAGGCGCAGGCGCGTCGGGCAGGCATCAAAATGCCTGAAGTAGCCATATTCGATTCAGCGGCAGTAAACGCGTTTGCCACGGGTGCTACCCGCAACAGCTCGCTGGTGGCGGTGAGCAGTGGCCTGCTGAGCGCGATGACCCGAGAGGAAGCCGAAGCCGTGCTTGCGCATGAGATAAGTCATGTTGCCAATGGCGATATGGTGACGCTGACGCTGATCCAGGGAGTAGTGAATACCTTTGTGATTTTCCTGTCGCGGGTCATTGGGCACTTTGTTGATCGCGTCATCTTTAGAACCGAGAGCGGACACGGTCCGGCGTTCTGGATAACCTCAATTATTGCGCAGCTGGTACTGGGCATTCTGGCATCGATTATCGTGATGTGGTTCAGCAGACAACGCGAGTACCGCGCTGATGCGGGCGGAGCGGCACTGGCTGGCAAACAGAATATGATTGCTGCGCTGGAGCGCCTGCAGCTGGGTCAGCCCTCTGTGCTGCCGGATGAACTGGTGGCCTTCGGCATCAACAGCAAGGTAAAAGAAACCATGACCACGCTGTTTATGTCTCACCCACCCTTGAGCGAGCGTATTAAGGCGCTTCGAGGAAAATAAAGCCTGGGAGTATCAAGTGCCCCCTGATTCTGACTGCGGTCAGTCAGGGGGCACTTGCTTAATGCTTTAGTCAGAGCTGCTAAAGCGAGAGATATATCTTAATCAATGCTCATCCATGGCATCATCAAAATCGCTGTAATCATCGCTGCTATTTCCAACGCTGTAACGGATTTCATCCCCATTATCATCAAATTGCAGATCGCCGTGCATGCGCTTCCAATCAAGTCGTTCCTCGGTACGACGACGAAGTTCAGTCAGGCGACGCTTCTGCACTCTTTTGTCAGTAGCCTCTTCTTCAGTTTCCGGTTCAGGAATGAAGGCAACGGAATCGAAAAAATCTTTGGAGCTGTCGGTAATATCATCCCATTGATGACTTTTCATGTTAATGACCTCACATTTGAACCTCTGAACAAGACATTCACGTCTTTGCCAGACAGGTTAATTAACAAAATAACCAGCAGAGAAACTAAAAGCACATTCCATCCCGTTTTAGTGAAATATTCACAGCCTTCCTGGCAGACAAACGCAAATTAAGCGATTGACAAGTGATTCCGTATCAGATTCTCAACGATGCGAATTATGGTTATTAAATTTTAGAAAGCAATAGCGAGAGGGAATATTTTTCACGGATAGTGGACCCCGTCTCAGAAGCCCGCCCGGTGCGAGTTTCAGGGTTTTATCTGGCTTGATATTTGGGAAAGTCAGAGCGCCTGTAGCTTCCTGGTTGCAGCTTCCCGAATCAATTTTTTTGCTATTTTACCTGACGCAATGCGCTCAAGTTGTGCCGTCTGAAGGTAAATGTGAGTGGGAATCTTAAAAGGCGCAATTCTGGTCTTCAGAAATTCCTGCAATTCCTGCTCACTGACGCTGGTGTAAGGTTTCGTCATTATGGTCGCTGCCACTATCTCGCCCAGGCGATTGTCAGGTAAACCATACACGGCAACTTCGCTGACAGCAGGGTGTGCGGCCAGTGCGTATTCAACTTCCGCGCAGGCTATGTTTTCGCCACCGCGAATCACAATATCTTTGACTCGGTCTTTGATTACCAGAAAGCCATGTTGATCGAACAGTCCAAGATCGCCACTGCGGAACCAGCCATCATTCAGCACCTCAGCTGTTTCGACGGGTTTATTCCAGTAGCCACGCATGACTGTCGGACCCTTAATCCATATCTCACCGATCTGTCCGTCTGGAACGGTGTTACCAGCTTCATTAACAATTTTTACGCTGGTCACCGGTTGGGTGGGACGGCCAGTACTCTCCGGTTTGGCCTGATAGAACGCACCAGTAATAGTAGCTGCTATTGCGTTAGTCTCCGTTAAACCATAGCCAAGCCCAGGCAGGGCTTCTTTAGGAAATTTCTTCATCATCATGTTCAGGTGCTCAGGAGGCCGCGATGCGCCTCCGCCTTGAACACTTCGCAGGCTGCGCAGATCAGTCTTGTCGAACATGGGTGAGTTCATCACTTCCCAGGTCATGGTCGGAACCCCATGCAGCACGGATAGACGCTCTTTCTGGATCAGTTCAAGGGCTTTTTCTGCATTCCATTTGTACATCATCACAAATTTGCGCTGACTCAGGAAACTTGCCAGGAATTGGGCATGGCTGCCTGTTACATGGAACAGAGGTACATTGGATAAAATACCTGGAACGAATTCAGGGTTCTGCTCCACCAGTTCTGGTCGCAGAATTTCATTGAGTTCTTTGACGAACGTCCAGCTGTACAGAGCGCTGATTATTGCCCTGTGAGTCGATAGCACGCCTTTGGGATAACCGGTAGATCCCGATGTGTACATGATTGAGGCATTGTCATCCGGATGAACTTCAATGGCATCGAGGAAAACATCACGCCTGCCTGAGGCACTCTTGTCAGTGCTGCTGTCAGTGCTGCCGTGGCGAAGCAGTGCGGAAAATTCCTGGTAGCGAGAGTCAGCTCGATCAGGTTTGATTGCAATAATATTAATGTTCAGCTCACCGAGAAACGGCTGCAGAATGTCGATACGTTCCTGATCTGCAAACAGCAGTTTTGCGCCACTGTCCTGCAAACCGTAAACCATCTCATTGCCCTTCCACCATGAGTTCATCGGCACCACAACAGCGCCGATCATGGTGATCGCCATATACGCAATACACCACTCTGGATTATTGCGTGAACAAATGGCGACACGGTCGCCTTTGCTGACCTGCATGTGATTGCTCAAAGCGAAGGCAAGATCAGCAGCCATTTCCCAGGTCTGCCCGTAGGTGAATCGTTCATCATTGTAGATCAGGAAATCGTTATCGGCGGCATCCAAACCTAGCTTATACACAGCTCGCAAGGTGCTGGGGATGTGCGCAAACACGGGTAATTCCACGCCGTCGATAAGTGCTGTAGTCACTGCCATCGGTGAGCCAAGGGCTTTATGGCGAATAGCGATTTCTTTTAATCTGAGCAGATCGTGTTCGAGTTCTTGCATGCTTACCTTGTTGATTTTCATTAATAATTAAATATTTAATCAGAGTGGCTGATTCAGGATTCTTTTTTAATTTGCAGAATTACTTTGCCCATTACCTTGCGCTCAGTGAACACATTGAACGCGGAGATGAAATCCTCGAGCGCAAAACTCTGGGTGATAATCGGGCTGATTTTACCGGACTTGTACAGCTCGAAAAGCTCTGCGAAATTCTGCTCATAGGCTTTCGGTTCTTCTTGACGAAAGCGTCCGAGAAACACCCCCATCATTGACGCGCCCTTAAGCAGTGCCAGGTTGGCTTTATATTCGGGAATTCTGCCGCTGGTAAATCCGACTACCAGAATGCGGCCATTCCAGTTGATGCTGCGCGTTGCCTGATCAAATAAATCACCGCCAACGGGATCGTAGATAACATCTGCGCCTTTACCGTCGGTCAGTGCTTTAACTTTTTCCTTAAGATCGCCATCGCCATAGTTCAGTAATTCATCAGGATTGAGCTGGGCCACAAACTGCAGCTTCTCTTCGGAGCTGGCTGCGGCAATCACGCGGGCTCCCATGAGTTTACCCAGTTCAACCGCCGCCAGACCGACGCCGCCGCTTGAGCCCAGCACCAGCAGAGTTTCGCCTGGTTTTAGCTGCGCGCGCTGTTTAAGGGCGTGGTAGGAGGTGGTATAGACCATTGCGAAACCAGCGGCAGTTTTAAAATCCATATTGTCAGGTATTTTACGCAGACCGGCAGCGGTTACTCGAACCTGCTCAGCCATGCCCCCAATACTGGGTGTTGCCATCACCCGGTCGCCAATCGCAAAACCTGTTAGACCTGCGCCAGTGGCGATGATGACACCACCGACTTCAGAACCCGGACTGAATGGCATAGGTGGCTGGAACTGATATTTTCCCTGGATCTGCAGGGTATCGGGAAAATTCAAGGAGGCGGCATAAACTTCGACAATGGCCTCGCCATTACCGGGAACGAGGTCAGGGACTTCTTCCAATACCAGATTTTCGGGCGGGCCGTAAGATTTGCAAAGTATGGCTTTCATGGTTATTCCTGAGAAATTTTCAAAAAAGCGATTCAAACATGTTTGTTCAGGCAGCACAATATGCCAGCGACAGCTGCTGGGTTTAAGGTGGTTGTTGCTGTGGCTGTTGGCGTATAATCGCGAACGAAACATCGGCTGCACACCGGACAGGGCAAAAAGTGCAGGAAGTGCTGGGCAGAAAGTGCTGGAGACTGCAGATATTGCAAAGCGTGCAAAGCGTGCAAAGAGTGCAAAGCGTGCAAAGAGTGCAAAGAGTGCAAAGCGTGCAAAGAGTGCAAAGAGTGCAAAGCGTGCAAAGAGTGCAAAGAGTGCAAAGAGTGCAAAGAGTGCAAAGAGTGCAAAGAGTGCAAAGAGTGCAAAGAGTGCAAAGAGTGCAAAGAGTGCAAAGAGATATGAAGCAGAGTCTGGAAAAAGAAGCATTACGGCAGGTCTATCTGCAGGAGATGGATATCCAGGTTTGGTATCCCCGTTTTAAGCTGCCCCATTCCGACACGGTTCGTGAATACGACTGGTTAACTTCTGCGCAGGCAGCTTCTACCGTCGCTGAGCCAGCAGAGTCTGTCCAGATCAATATCGCTGCGTCGGCTGGCAGCCTTGAGCGAAACAACAGCCATGAGCGAAACAACAGCCATGAGCGAAACAACAGCCATGAGCTTGAAATCAGCCTTGCCGCTGATGCCAGGGAGCAGCTTAAAGCCAGCCTGGTGACTGAGAGCAAACAGACCGGGCAGGCTCGATTAACTGAAGCGCTCCAGCAGGAAATACCCCGGCAAAAGATCCAGACAACTGCCGCGCCCACCGCAGAGTCTGATCCGGAAGCAGGCTCCGCAAACCCGCTGCAGTTCGCATTCGCGTATCTCGCTGTCAGTGACAGTCTGGCGGTAATCTGTGAAATTCCGTATCAAAGCCGCGGCAGATTGCAGGCACCAATTCGCAGTCTGCTGATGCGTATTCTGGAAGCTTTATCCGTGCAGGTGCGGCCAGGCAGTACGCCAGTGATCCATTTTCACTGGCCCTTACACGACGCTCAGCCTCAGCCCACGCACAGTAATCAACCTGCAAATGAACTGCTGAATCAGGGTATTGACAGCGCCCGCCAGACCCTGCACGCATTTCTGGCTCGTCAGTTAAATGAGCGTCCTGCTCCTTTCCTGTTGATCTTCAGTGAGCATTGGCCACATTATTTATTTCCTGCTGATTTTACTCCGACTGATACGCAGGGATTATTCAAGCATCCGCAGTTTGCCACTCAGGTTCTGCGTACCCGGGGCTTGCATATCATGCAGGCTGATGACTCGGTGAAGAAGCCAGTATGGCAGCAATTACAGGTACTAAAAACGCAAATTAAACGCCTGAAAAATGCAGTATCGCTGACAACCGATTTATCCGCTGATGCACAAGATGATTCTGTCAGACCACCAAAAGATGAGTACTAGTTTGTTTGACCAACCCCGCAATACCAACTCCATTGCATGCCGCCCAATGCGAGCCAGCGATCTTGACCTTGTGGTTGAGAATGAAAACCTTTCCTACCAGATACCCTGGTCAAAACGTATATTTCTGGATTGTCTGCGCTCAGGATATGAGTGCTGGGTGCTGGCAACGCGGGATCGAATCGTTGCGCATGGGGTGCTGTCAGTTGGGGTCGGCGAAGGCCATGTGCTGACCCTGTGTGTGCATCCCGATTTCCGGCGCTTCGGTTATGGACGCAGAATGTTGCGACACGTGCTGCAGCAGGCGCAAAAAAAAGGAGCCGCAGTCTGTTTTCTTGAGGTGCGTCCGTCTAACAAGGAGGCTAAAACCTTGTATTTATCGATGGGATTTGTGCAGATTGGCGAACGAAAAAATTATTACCCGGCGCAGCCAGGAAGCACAAACCGGGAAGATGCATTAATCCTGTCCCGCATTCTGCCGCTTTGACAGCAGAGTGTTAAACTCAGACTGAAATGTTGTGCTAATCAGTATTATCAGTAAATTTTTTCAGCAGACGCGCCAGAAACTTAATAATAAAGACTACAGCCACCGAGGCCAGCATGATCACCAGCACCAGAATGACGCTGCCGATCAGATAGTTGACCAGCGTTGAGACAGGAATAGCATAGGATTTGGACAAGGCATACAGAGAACCTATCGCTATCAGAACGCCTGCAACCGTAGCGCGTGTCATTTTTTTGATTTTGAATCGGCGCATTCCTACTTCCTGTGTTGCTGGCTGTTAAATTTCAGTCTGATGTAAAAACGGGGCTGTTATTAAAACTCAGGCTTGCCCTCAACATCAGGATAGGTTTGTCGACAATCCGGGTACTGAGTACAGCCCCAGAAATCGCCATTTTTACCACGGCGTTTTTTAAGAAGATGTCCGCACACCTTGCAGCGCCAAGCGGCAGCAGGTACCCCGTCAATATCTGCCAGTACGACCTTGCAGCCTCGATTGTAGCCAGTGCAGTACCAATAATCGCCCTTTGCGTTAGTTGCTTTACCCATGCTGCGGGTGCAGACGGGACACCGGTAGCGTTCATCGGGCTCCTCTGACGGTTTGCCGTCTTTATCAAACAAACTGGTAGTGCATTCTGGAAAGCCTGTGCAACCCCAGAATGGTCCTTTACGCCCGTTTATCCGGCGCAGAGGTTTGCGGCAATTCGGGCAGTAGTGCCGCCTGCCGCTGCGTTGCTCATCGGCTGTATCTGTCGGCATGTTATGTTCATCAAACAGATCATCACTCATCACGCGCTCACATCAATCTGTACTCGTTTGCAATAGCTGTCGCAGCGCAAGCAGCAGTTGCGTATTCTGATCAGGGGTGCCGACAGTGATACGCAATTTGTCCCTCAACCTGGGCTGATCAAAGTAACGTATCAGAATGCCTTTGCTCTTAAGTTGTTGATAAAGACTCAGTGCATGCCGTTCAGCGCCAGCCAACGCATCAGCATGCTGTGGAATCTGAGCCAGGATGAAATTACTCTGACTGCTTCCGCAATAGAAACCCATTTCAGATAATGCCCTGTGCAGGCGCAGCCGTTCAGCGCGTACTTTCGCCCAGTTCAGTGCAGCGGCTGCACGATCCTGCAGAGCGGCAGTGGCAAGCGTCTGTGAGATATAGTCAGTATTGTAGCTGTCGCGGGTTTTGTACAACATGGGCGCCAGCAATGATTGGGCGCCAATGCCGTAGGCAAATCGCAATCCTGCTAAAGAGTAGCCTTTGCTCATCGTGCGCAGTACCAGAACATTGTCAAATTTACGGGTCAGTTCAACAGCGTCGTAGCGCAGTTCAGGGTCTATGAAGTCTACATAGGCCTCGTCAATAACCAGAACGCCAGAGAAGTTTTCTGCAATTCGGCTGAGCTCAGCGCTGCTGTTCAGGTGACCAGAAGGCGCATGAGGATTGACCACGAACGCTATCCGGGCGCCAGCGCGGTTGGCCTGGTCAGCGAAATCTTCGGGGTTTGACCAGTCCTCTCCCAGCATAATGCGAGCGGTTTTGCAGCCCTGAATATCAGCCAGCACCGGGTACAGAGAGTAGCTGGGCTCTGCAATGGCCAGAGTATCGCCGGCATTGGCAAAGGTAGTGATCACCAGACGCAGCAATTCATCACCGCCATTGGTCGGGATGATGTTGTCGATTTCAAGTTTATGATACTCAGCAGCTGTCCTCCTAAAGCGATCGGCCAGCGGTGAGGGATAACGTCGAAGATCCTCCACACGGCAATTACGCAATGCTTCAGCTACTGCGGCAGTGGCTGGATACGGATTCTCATTGGTATTAAGTTTTATGATGTCTGGTTGTTCAGGCTGTTCGCCGGATGCATAACCAGTCATTTCCCGGATATTTGCGCGTTCGTAACTCATACTTAAGGGCAGTTTCCTTGTCGATCTTAACAACGGACTTAAATGGTAGACTTCAACTATAAATCGCAGTGGGAGCCCTTGATATGTGGGCTTGAAGCGCCGCAGGAGGTGGTGACAGGCGTTCTCTTCAAAAGCTGACAAGATTACCCGCTAAACAGTCAGGGTTCAATTCTACTCAGCTATCTGACAGTCGCAGATGCGCTAATATAAGTATCAATACGCTTATTCCAGCCTTGCGTCCAACGCGCTTCATTGCGTTCAGCAGGAGAATTGGCAACCCTTCTGGCCAGCACGAATTTTGCGCTGTCGGCGAATTGATGCAGCGGAGGTCTGCGGTCGGCATTGTCATGCATATGCTCTAGTACCTGCAATAAGCCCCAGCCCTGTCCCTGATAACGTTCGCTGGCAGCAGTTCCTTCACCTTTGAAATTGACATAATCAATCAAGGCGTACATGCCTGCTGGGGTTTCACTGTGGGCGATAGCGTAAAAGAGTTGTTCGATCTGCTCGGGGAAAGCGCTGGCCTCGCGCAAGCCAGGCAGACTGGCATAAAGCCTGTTAATAATAAATTCCACCTGCACGGGCATGGTTTCCGCGAGAAACTCTCTTAGTTCAAGCATTCTTGCGCTGTCGAAATCGGCTTCAAACTCTGTGCGACTCTGCCAGGGCGAAGCGGTGTCGTCCAAAGTGCTGAGCCATTGCGGAATGGGTGCGCGGCGTTGCTGATAATATGAGAGCAATGCCGGAAAGCTCTCAACAAAGACTTCCTGTTGATTTTTGCGATACCAGATGAAATGACCTATACCCAGAGAAGGGAAATCTTCGCCAGCGTTCCAACTGGTTAAACAGGATAATTTCAGGTTACACTCATTGGCAAAAATGCGCTCCCCGATCCAGTCAGTTTCTGCGTTGCTAAGTTGAGGAAGCTGCACCGAAGCGGCTTGGGATGAGTGAGGGCTGGAAATTATCAGACCAGAGAGAACCGCTGCAAAAACTATTAAGCTAACGAGAGTAAACAGTGTTCCTGAACGAATTGCCTGCACGATAAGCGGTTCCGAATATTGATAGATAAAAACAAAGGATAACAGATAAATGTCGGAAGCTGCAGTTGTTGACAGACAAGGAAAGGAGTCTCAGGACGAGTTCATGCGCAGGCTCACGCAGATTTACCAGAGCCTGAAGAAGAGTAAACATTTAAAGAAAGCAATGGAAGAAGCAGAACCTGCCTTGCTGGAATTGCTTGATGTCCGTCTGTTTACCATCTACCAGTGTGTGCATAACGGCAAAGAAATACTTGCCAGTTTCAAAGGCGGCGATCCCGATGATAACAGCAGCAATGAAATCCGAGTGCCTTTCAGTCCAACTTCGCTGGCTGGTTATGTTGCGCTGAGCCAGCGTTCGATTCTGGTTAAGAATGTCCTCGATAAACAAGAGTTGATGGATATCCATCCCCGCCTGCGCTTTGATGGCAGATTCACCGAAGCCAAAGGATGGGCGGTGCGATCAATGATTGCGATTCCCATCAAGGATGAAATTCTGCTGGGCGTTCTGCAGTTAATTAATTTTGAGGGCGACCGCGAGTTCAGTGCAACCGACATGCGTCGCGCGATGATTTTTGCCCAGGTGCTGGCCAAACAGTTTCGCTCGGAGTTGCAGAGCACTCAGGGTCCTTATGACCATCTGGTGCAAATCAATAAAATTTCCAGCACTGACCTTGCGGAAATTCAAAACAAAGTTGCGTTGTATGGCGGTAGCATCAGCAAGGTTCTGATGGAGGATTACGCCATTGAGGCGGATCTGATTGGGAAGTCGCTCGAGTACTATTATCGCGTTCCCTATATGAAATATCAGCCGGCCCATACGCTGCCGTTTGAACTGGTAGAGAATATCGGCGCCAGTTACCTGCGCAAGAATCTTTGGCTGCCAATAGCTGGTAATAAAGAGGAGGCGGTGATACTGATTGATGATCCCAGTGATTATCAACGCATCATGGAAATACAGGGTGTGTTGAATGCGCGCAATTATGTCTTTCGCGTGGGCTTACCCGAGCACATTCTGATGTATCTTCGCGAGGAGAGTGGAGACGATACCGAAGCAGGCTTTGACGATGTGTTTTCACGGCTGGAAGAGCAGGGCACTATCGAACTGGAATCAGTCGAGGAGTCGGAAGACGAAAGTCTGGCCGCCAGCTCGGCGATCATTCAGCTGGTAAATCGTATAATCACTGAAGCTGATCGCCTGGGAGCCTCAGATATTCATGTTGAACCTGGGCGGGATAACTCTCCCGGGATGGTTCGTATCCGGGTCGATGGTATTTGCCGGGAACTGTTAAAGGTGCCACGTGAACACACATCTGCCTTAATCGCTCGAATCAAGGTAATTTCGCGCCTCAATATAGCCGAACGAAGATTACCTCAGGATGGCAAGTGCAAACTGAAGGTGCGCGGCAAAAAACTTGAATTGCGTGTGGCTACCGTACCTACTGTCAATGGTGAAAGTGCTGTGCTGCGCCTGCTGGCTGCAGGCAGCGCGATGCCGCTGGAAAAGTTGAACCTGTCCGAACCTAACTTCAATAAAATTGTTGAGCTGTGCGCGCATCCACACGGGCTGTTGCTGGTGGTTGGTCCGACCGGATCCGGAAAAACCACAACACTGCATGGCGTCCTTGGCTATATCAATAAACCCGAACGCAAGATCTGGACAGCGGAAGACCCTGTTGAGATTACTCAGCCGGGTTTGCAACAAGTGCAGGTACTGCCAAAAATCAATTTTACTTTTGCCATTGCTATGCGTGCTTTCCTGCGAGCTGACCCGGACGTTATTCTGATTGGCGAGATGCGGGACGAAGAGACTGCCAGCATAGGAGTAGAGGCATCATTAACCGGTCACCTTGTGTTATCCACGCTGCATACCAATTCAGCGCCGGAAACCATCACCCGTCTGCTGGATCTTGGCCTGGATCCGGTCAATTTCTCCGATGCCCTTCTGGGTGTGCTGGCGCAGCGCTTGATGCGAACACTATGCAGCAAATGTAAAGAGGCATACAAACCAACAGCTGATGAATTGGATCATCTGGTAGTCACCTATGGCCGAGAACAATTTCGAGAGCTGGGGATAGATCTTGCCAGCGTGCAGCTTAAGCGCCCTGTCGGCTGCGATGAATGTGGTGACACAGGTTACAAAGGCCGTACCGGGATTCATGAGTTACTGGTGGGGACGCAACCATTGCGCAGCCTGATTTACAACAAAGCCAGTCTTGATGAGTTGCGGCAACAGGCCCTCAAAGATGGTATGCGGACCCTGAAGCAGGACGGCATCCTGAAGATCCTGACCGGCTACAGTGATTACAAGCAGTTATTGCGGGTTGTGGCTGAGTAAATCCTGTGCAAATCCCGATATGAATGGCCTTCAAAGCCCTTCTATTGCCCTTGAAGGACGGTATATTTAAGACAAAAAGTGTAATGAAAACAGCACTGAATCGACCTACATTTAACGAAGATTATGATTTGCAGGTGAGTTTTATGCACATTAATGACAGCAATGTAATGTTTAATGCGTAAAAACAAGCAGTTTTGTTAATTTTTTCGCAATAAAAATTATAACTATATGAAATATAAAGACTTATTTCATTGGATAAAAAACGATCAAACTAAGCTAAAGTGCCAGATTTGCAGTGTTTACAGCATTTATTTTCAACTTATCAACTGACTTATCCACAGATTCTGTGGAAAAGTTTTGCCAGATTCCACACTGCAATCAAGACTTGTCGTTAACAAATTCTCAATTCCATTCGCAGGCCTGATAATTGCTGGGGCATGATCACACGAAGAACCAGAAAATCGTGATCAAATCGTTACTTTGTTTCAGGGTATTACCCTATTTTAATTTTTGTTTTGAGCTTTTTTCATGTTATCGTTGGTCCGTTATTAATGGTTATAGGGGTGAGGTAACCGTGGAACTGACTAGTGATATTCCTTTCTTGTGGAGATTGAGTCCCGAGTCCAGCGAGGGGCTTTGTTTAGTATCGATGGTCGTGCCTTTCGAGTCAGAAACGGCAGACGAGCGCAAAGATCTGACTATTGAAACCAGCGTCGTAAGCCTTGCATCAGATAGCACACGAGCAGAGCGCGAAGAAATGCTGGAGTGGAATCAGGATGATATCAGCCTGTTTCTCAAGCTGGTAACTCATGAGCAGCAAGAGCGGCGCATGCAGGCTTCTGACACGGTGCGAATTGATCTTGCCGACCCGGCTATTATAGAAATAGTGCATGTAGTCGCGGCTGCCGGTTTTGGCATGGCATTTACTTCGTTTGGAATACTGCGGCGCTCTTTAGCAATTTATCCTTCTCATTCATGTGAGACCGGCAGTTTTGCATCAATCGATACTGTCGATGGTTTCAAGCGGATCGTTGTAGTCGACATTGATGAAGATGATATCGTCTGTGTATTGCTTGACGATATTGATGCGGAGTCTTTCGGCGATTCAGATCAACTCAATCGTCACGATCTGCTGATGGTTAAGCGCTCAGACCTGCTGCATCCTGATTTTGCGGATACAGCATCCCGTCCGCATTTAGCTACTCTTCACTGAATCCTGCGTTACGCTCAACTGGCTTGTCCTGCTGCTGCGCTTGCTCTGTGTCACCCACCAGTTTGATGGGCAGAGGGGCACAGTCCGCTCCTGTATAGAACGTCATGTGTGGAAATGGAATTTCAATACCCGCACGGTCAAACGCCGTTTTCACTTCTTCCTGCATACTGTTGCGCAGGGCCAGAAAGTTTTCACGCGTTGACCAGATCGCAAACATGATATCAATCGATGAGGCATTAAAACCTTGCAGGATGATTAATGGTTCCGGTTCATCCAGACAAAGTGGATTATCCCGAGCAACATCCAGCAGCACTTGTCGTGCATGCTCGATATTGGTTCGATAAGCGATGCCCACTACTAAATCAAAGCGCCGGATTGGAAACTTCGTTATGGTTTTCACTTCAGACTTTATGATAGTTTCGTTGGGAATTCGGACATAGATATTGTCGTATGTCCGCAGTTTTACCGACAACAAGTCAATCGAAAGCACCTCACCAGTGGTTGGGCCAACAGAAATTATATCCCCGATCTTAAAGCTCTCTTCGCTGAGTACAAACAGGCCGGAAATCAGGTTTGAAGCTGAGGTCTGCGCAGCAAATCCCAGTGCCACGGTAAGCACACCCGCGGTGCCAAGCAGCACTCCGAGTTTGAACCCCAACTGATGCAGCGCCGTCACTAAAAATAATACCAGCACGATCCAGAAAATGGCTTTGGCCAGAAGGATCTTATGGTGGGGGCTGATGACATTGTCTTTTATTCGGCGGCTCAGTCGACTCAGCAATTGCGCGACCACCCAGCCCACACTCATCAGCAGCACCGCTCGTGCGACATTGACCAGGACATTTGCGCCGGGCGTTAACAGGGTCTCAAATTCCATGGTGCTTCCTCAGCTTAAAAACAGATCAATAGCCCGATACAGAAATTGTTTTTTCTGTGGCTTTCGGGCCGGGCTGATCAGTTCAGCGTCACGGTGTTCCTGTGCAGATCCCAGTTGAATTCGCGTTTCTTCCACAGTTTCGCTCAGGGTGACGGTGATAGAAGTGGTTACAAAGGATTTATCCGCTGCGGGCATTCTGAACAATTGCAGCATGGGTACTGGAACGTTTATCCGATCGAGCAGCAGTTGCCGGTGGCTTTGATTCTTGATCGTAACCGGAGTGACTGCTTTAAAATAAAGGTTTTCCACCGCCGAGGGATCAAGGCGGGCACGGGTGGTATCGGAATAACAGAGTTCACCGGCCGATTTATCTCCAAACCAGGTGTCAGACAGGCGTGCCGTCGGCAGCTCAATCATTCGGTGGCTGCCTGTATTAACAGCAAGATAAAGTGGCGTGCTGATGAAGACCTGGGTGCTTGCGTCGGCCATCAGACTGATCGGTGAGAGCGGTCGGGACACCACTGCACGGTCGGCAAGCATGGCCGTAATTGCGACTGCTTGTTCCGATTTATCAAACACATAACGCAGTACTGTCTCAGGTCCATGCTCCGCCTCATGCTCATCAGCCTGCTTGTGCCGGTAGCTATAGCGTAAAATCCATTCAAAAGGATTGTGCGAGATATCGAGCAGCAGTTGACCAAATTCAAGCCGCATTGATTCCCCAATAGCAAGGGGCACCTCTGCATCCGGCAAAGTCTTAGTGAATACCACGGACATGCATTTTTCCCATCAGCTTTTAGTGCTCGCAATAGTAGTTCACATAAGCCTGGATTACTATCGGACTGCTGAGCAGCTTGTGCTTATCAGGGCCGAGCCAGCAGCCACCACTTCATTGTAGAACTGACCAGTTCCGCGGCATCCTGTTGCACAAAATGACCAGCCTCAGGAGCCGAGACTATTGTGGTGTCCGCATCCACCCAGTCCCAGGTATTGTTCAACCCATCTGAATGCAGCGCGGTATCTTTCAAACCATGGAACACTAATACCGGCATTGGCAATCGCGGAGTCAAATCAGGAGAGGGAGGTGCGCTGCCTTCCGGGGGCAGGGCAGGATAATTACGTTTGTAGTAGGCCAGCATGGCATTGAAATCGGAGTTGCGGAACGCTTCGACATACCTGGGTCTGACAGCCGGGTCAGTTACCCACATGGACATAATTTCGGGCGACATGGGAGCGCCGAAAAATATATCAGGGTCCGATGGAGACCCTTCTCGAAAACGTCTGCCGTAATCACTGTTCGCACGCTGCTCAGGATTGATTGCCATTTCACGTGCCATGCCATTTGGGTGCGGCAGATTCAGGATGATCAACTTGTCGACCATCTGTGGATAGTGGAGCGCAAATTGCCATGACACCATGCCTCCCCAGTCATGGCCAACGACCGTGGCCTGTTCCTCGCCGAAGTGTTGAATCACTGCAGCGAGATCAGCGATAAGAAGACGCATGTCATAATTTTCATCGCCAGCCGGTTTGTCGCTGAGGTTATAGCCACGTTGATCAATGGCTACAACTTTGAAGTTGTCCTTCAGGGCGTCCATTTGATGATGCCAGGTATACCAGAAGTCAGGGAAACCGTGGACCATCAGTACCAGCGGGCCGGTGCCGGTAGTGGCGTAATGAATCTTCACGCCGCCACTGTCAACAAATCCATGTTCAACCTCATTCCAGAGATCGGCATGCACGTGACTGGAGGCGCTCAACATAAAAAACAGCAGTAGGAAGGAGTGCAGTTTGGGCCTTATAACAGCTTGGATTGCTGATCTGGACATGGCATTTCTCCGTTGCGTTTGAGCTGCTTAAATACCCTTGTTGTGAACATTTCCGGCTGTCAAATATGCTTATAAGTCGCCCTGCGGTAAGCGATAATCCGGCACCATGATGTGGCGCGAATCATCAACCGGAATTACGGTAGTTGGAACCACCGCATCGGGGCCAAAAGAAAAACAGAAGAACCCATAAACCATAATATTATCGGCATTGATGGCGGCCCACTCTGCTGTGTAATAAGTCGCCGGAGCAAGCTCCGGAATCTCCTGAATAAAGACTCTGTTGGCTTGCGGTCGATAGGAAAAATGCACATCAACGGTATCGACGTCTTCAGCCTTCAAAGTCAGTTTAACCAGTCGCACATACTCGCCGAAACGCAGGATCAGGTTTTCAGGTGCATCAACCAGAACTTCATCATGCCGAGGAACCGTTTCATGCGACAGTTCGACGGTATTGCGCCGCCCATGAAAATGCTGCGCATACGCGCTCTGCTGAAACACAAGCAGCATCATAAAGGCTAAGAAAAGGAATCTGACGCGGGTAAAACGTTTGACTTGATCTCTCATAGAGCTTAAAACCTGAGCAATCGATAACATGTAAAGCTGATTTATAGCATGAGAATGAAGGCCTGTGGAAAGAGAATTTATCAGTTCCGACTCGCTTCGACGCGCTATGGGTAGATTTGGTGGATTCTGAATTATCCTGTGACCGGAATCAGCGCACAATTCAGAATTGACGCAACTGGCGAGGATTGGACTCAGCTTATTTCAAAATTCGTCAGTAATAATTTTGACTTCCGGCAGACGAAATGGATTTAACATGCTCAAATACCAATTGAATAACAACCAAAGGAGGTGTCCTGTGAGGATGCTAAAGAAATTTACTGGCAGGGCATCCCTGCTGGCTGTGTTTATGCTTCCGGGTCTGGCTGCTGCCCAATCCCCCGCCGCGTCGGAAATCACTTTCCATAAAGATATCGAACCTGTGCTGCAACGCAGTTGTCAGAATTGCCATAATCCTGATGGCGTGGCACCGATGTCTTTAGTCACGTATGAAGAAGTGGCACCTTATGCGGGTCTGATTGAATATAAGACCGCTCTGCGTGACCGTGCCGGAGCGATGCCTCCCTGGTATGCCGAGAAAGATATTGGTATTCAGGATTTTAAAAATGATCCTTCACTGTCTGATGCTGAACTAGCGGCCATTTCGGTGTGGGCTCGCGGAGGCGTTCCGAAAGGCGACCCGGCCGATGCGCCCGAACCGCTGGAGTTCGCGACCACAGGGTTCTGGAGTGCCGGTGAACCTGACTTGATTATCCGTACTCAGGACATCACTGTTCTTGGCGGAGCTGCGGACTGGTGGGGAGATATTCCCAGCGTTCCAACCGGGTTGACTGAAGATCGTTACGTGTCTTCTGTGGAAATCCGCGAAATGAATGATGTCGATACCAGTGGCAGCGCAGGTACAGTGGGCGGAAGAAATATAGTTCACCACATGATCTGGAGCACTCAGGTATTTGATGAGGAAGGCAATTCCGAAGGCATTCAGGTGCCATGGCCAGTGCATGAAATTGCCCGTAACCCGGATATCTTTGATACAGATGGTGGTCGTCTGTTACGAGCAAACTCTTATCTGGTGTCTAACTCAGTACATCTTCACTCCACCGGAGTGGATACCACGGGACATCTGGAAATCGGTTTCCGCTTTCACCCGGTTGGTTATGAGCCAAAGTATCGATCCGCATTAATCGGCCTGGGTAATGGCGTTGACATCAGCATCACTGGTGAAAAAGATGCACAGGAACTGCACGCTTATGCAGTACTTGAGCAGCACACCAAGGTAATCACTTTCGAACCGCATTTGCATGCTCCAGGCGAACGTATGTGCCTTGAAGCAATCTGGGGATACACCATTGAAACCCTGTCATGCGTAGGCTACGACCATAACTGGGTGCGTGGTTATACCTATGCGGAAAATGCTGCACCTCTGCTTCCTAAAGGCACAGTGCTGCACATCGTAGGCTACTTTAACAACACCAAAACCAATCCTAATGTCCCGGATCCAAGAAACTGGCAGGGATCAGGTAACCGTTCTGTGACGAATATGTTCATTGATCTGGGGATGAGAGTCTCCATGACTGAAGAGCAGTTCCTCGAAGAGATGGAAAATCGGCGCCAGGTGCTGAATCTGGGTCCTAATGATCACGTAATTGGATGTCCGTTGTGTCTGGCTCCACTGGTTGCACCAGTGCCCGCTGCAGAAACCGGTACTGAAGTGGCAGTAAGTCTGTCGGAGACAAATTGATGGCTGGTTTCAACATTAAGCAGCGCAGTGCAGCTGCAGTAGTCAAAATGTTGCTGAGTTTCTGTGTCCTGCTGCTGGGTTCGCAGCAGGCGCTGGCTCAGACTACTTACACGAAAGGGCAACACATAGAACCGGCTTATGAAGGTTGGGAGCGGAATGAGGATGGCACGTACAGTTTTCTGTTCGGCTACCACAATGAAAACTGGTATGAAGAGCTCGATCTGCCAGTTGGAGAGCATAATTTCTTCTCTCCAGGCGAGGCTGATAGAGGGCAACCTACGCATTTTCTGCCACGTCGCAATCGCTTCACTTTTAAAGTTGAGGTTCCTGCTGACTTTGGTGACAAGGAGCTGGTCTGGGAAATCACTTCGAATGGAGTGACTCGGAAGGCCTACGCGACACTGGCAAAAGATTACATTGTAGACAGTGTGGTAATAGCCTCGGAAACTGGATCGCTGGGTGCTGGCACCAGTACTCCTGAGTCGCGAGCGAATACATCTCCTGTGGTAACCGTGCAGGGCGATCGGATCGCAGGTGAGGTTGTTCGTACCGTTCGGGCTGGTGAACCACTGGTCATTAATGCGCAAGTGATTGATGACGGTCTGCCAAAGCCATCCGGCATGGCGATGGCTACCCGCACTGCAAGATCAGAAACCATGCGCATGTTACGTCCACCCGCACGAATCACTGTGGGTAAGACTAATGGCCTGTTTCTGTCCTGGAACGTTTATCGCGGTGAAGGTAATGTGACCTTCGATCCCCCTCAGTCCAAACCCTGGGAAGATACACGTGCATCGGCCAATTCTCCCTGGGGACCACTGTGGGTGCCTCCACCGATACCGGAAGATGGCATCTACGAAGTAAGCGTGACCTTTGATGAGCCTGGCACCTATATTTTATGGGCGCGAGCTGATGATGGTGGCCTCTATCACGATGAATATGTCACCGTGAATGTAACTCCCTGATTAAGTTTGAAGAAGCCCCGGTACGATCGTCTTTCAAGGCGCTTGCCCCGGGGCTTTTCAATTTCCGCTGGCTTGCAATAACCGGCAATCTATCTTATCTTCCCGTCCGGAATCCTTCTGAAGCTCTCTACTCAGGCAAACATATACCTATGCTGTGGTTTCACTATGCGAGCAGCTTTCTAGCCATATCGCAATTGCTGTTTATGGGTCTGTTTTACCTGCTTTATCATCGCCAGCAACTGCTTGGCAGCCTGGTCGCACTGTTCAATCTGTGTTTGATCGCCTATATTTTCTCACGCATGCCGGATATAAACTCATTGGCCGCAGCGGGTTTTATCTTGAGTTTGCTTGCTATAACAGCGCCTGCCGTTCTGTGGGTAATTGCTCATTATCTTTTTGAAGATGATCCGAAGGTGCACCGTGGTGTCTGGGCGCTGATTGCGGGCTACATCTCGCTACGTGCGGTTGGCATGTTGATTTACGATCCTCTGACCAGTTTCCATCCGCTGTGGTATGCGCTGTTGTTTTATCTGCCACAATTAATCATGCTGGGTCTGGCCTGTCACGTTGTTTATACCGCGTTCAAAGGTCTGGGTGTTGATCTCGTTGAACCGCGCCGGCGCCTGCGGGTACCCTTTGCGATTGGTATGGGAAGTATTGTCGGTGTGATCGTTGCATCGGGCTTTTTGTTGTTGAATAATTCCTTACTGGATGGCATCTATTTCTTCATTATTTTCGTATTTATTCTGAGCATAAATCTGACGACGTTCCGTCTTCATAAAGATTCACCACAGCTCATCGTGGATTCTGGTCAACTGCTGGGGACTCCTTCGATTAAGGTAAGCAGTAAAGATGTGGATCGTCCGCTGGTGGATCGGGTAAATAAAGCCATGGAAAGTGAGCGTCTGTATGCCCAGTCAGGCTTGACCATCGGTGATCTGGCGGCAAAGGTTTCTATGCAGGAGTATCGACTACGCAGGCTGATCAACCAGAAACTGCACTACCGCAATTTTAATCAGTACTTGAACCAGTATCGTATTGCAGAAGCGGCACGCCGCTTACAGGATCCAACCGAGAGTGGCGTCGCCATTTCCAGTATTGCGCTGGATGTCGGTTACGCTTCTTTATCCTCGTTTAACAAGGCATTCAAGGAATTGCACGGCGTTACACCAACGATTTTCCGGACACGTTCAACTAAGTGATGTAAGGGTTCTCACATGCATGATGCTCAGGCACTGGCACGCTATCGCAGGATAGCCACAATCACCATTGCAGCGGTGTACTTTCTTATTCTGGTCGGTGCCTCAGTGCGGGCTACTGGAGCAGGGATGGGTTGTCCGGACTGGCCGACCTGTTTCGGCAGCTGGATTCCGCCAACCAGTGAAGCGCAGTTGCCGGCCAACTACCAGGAGATTTACGCGGATCGAGGCTATGCAGAGACGCGCTTTAATCCAGTGAAAACCTGGATTGAATATCTGAATCGACTGACAGGAGTCTTGATTGGATTTTTAATTCTGGTTACAGCGCTGATCTCCTGGCCCTGCCGCAGGCACGACCGGCTGATAATGTGGGCATCTGTGGCTGCTTTTTTAATGGTGGGCTTTCAGGGCTGGCTTGGCAGTCGGGTAGTCGCCTCAAACCTGCAGCCCGGCATGATCACTGTGCATATGCTGATGGCGCTGGCGATAGTTGGCGTCCTGCTGTTTGCACTGGCCCGGGCCAGGCGTGGTATTTCAGCCTCCCAGTCAGTTGCAGGGCTGGATCCGCGGTTCCGTAAATGGCTCTATGTGGTTTTGGCGATGACGGTGCTGCAGGTGGCAATGGGTACCCAGGTGCGTGAAATGGTTGATTATCTGAACCATGTTCAAGGTGAAGCGCGTTCTGCCTGGGTCGCTGCGTTGCCCTGGTTTTTCTACATACACCGCAGTTTTTCAGCGCTGGTATTATTTGCCAATATCGGGCTGCTGTGGATGTTGGTGAGTTCACTGGGCTGGCAGCATACCCTGAGCAGATTGACTGTTGCGATGCTGGCGGTGATTGTGCTGGCAATAACTTCCGGCGCTGCGCTCGGGCATCTGGGCATGCCTGCATTCGTTCAACCTGCGCACCTGTTATCAGCCTCGTTATTATTCGGTCTGCAGTTTCTTATCTGGATGGAATATCGAAATGGAGCGGAAGGCAGATTTGATACCTCAAATCTGCACACTGCAGATGGCCGGACGGGAATTGCCAGTTCTGTCAGTACCTGAACAGAGGAAATCTGTCCTCTTGGCGATCAGGTCTGCAGGACAGACTACAGGGGATCAGAATTCGGTTTTTACCAGCGGACTGATATCAACGTCATAGTCAACAGCATCCAGACCGAAGCCAAACAGTTTCAGGAACTCTTTGTTATAACCTTTGAAATCAGTCAGCGCAAGCAGGTTCTCTTCAGTCACCTGTGGCCAGATAGCTTCCACTTGGTGCTGAATTGCCGGCTCCAGCTCCCGGTCATCGACGCGATAACGACCTGCTTTATCCAGTCGCGCGGTAGAGCTGTACAAACATTCTACAAACAGGCGATGCAGTTGTTCGATGCAGCCTTCATGAGTAGCCTCTTCTTTCATCACTTTAAATAAGATGGACAGATACAGAGGCATTACCGGTATCGCAGAACTGGCCTGAGTGACGACCGCTTTCAGCACAGCAACATGAGCGCTGCCCTGAACTTTCTGCAGACTTTTACTGATAGCTGCTGCTGCGCGATCAAGATCTTCTTTCGCTTTACCAATGGTCGCATGACCATAGATCGGCCAGGTCAGTTTATCGCCCAGATAGGTATAGGCAACGCTCTGGCAATCCTGTGCCAGCAGATCAGCCTCCCTCAAGGCTTTCATCCATAATTCCCAGTCTTCACCGCCCATCACTTTAACTGTCGATGCAATCTCCTCAGCACTGGCGGGCTCCAGAGTGATACTGGTAATTTTACGGCTGTCTGTATTGAGGTTTTTAGTGGTGTAGGCGGAACCTATCGGTTTCAATACTGAAGAATAAACTTCGGTAGTTTCAGGGTCGGTACGGCGGGGCGAGGCAAGACTGTACACCACCAGGTCTACCTTACCCATTTTGCGCAGTTCCTCTATAACCTGTTGCTTGCACTCATTGGAAAATGCATCGCCATTGATGGTGTGCGCATACAGTCCGGCTTCTTTGGCAGCCTCATGGAATGCTGCGGTGTTGTAATAACCTGCGGAGGCAGTTCTGGTTTCGGTCGGTGGTTTTTCAAAGCACACGCCCAGAGTTTTAGCGCCGCTGCCAAAAGCAGCAGTGATTCGCGAAGCCAGTCCATAACCAGTGGATGATCCGATCACCAGAACGCTTTTGGGTCCCACGGAAACGGGAAGCTTTGCGCGTGTGTAATTAATCTGTTCCCGTACATTTATCGCACAACCCTGGGGATGCGCATTGGTGCAGATGAAACCGCGAACTTTAGGTTTAATTATCATGAATCGTCCTGTGCCTGCCGGGCGGATTTTTTTTCGTAAGTTGCTGATGAACCATCAGCTGAAGATAACATTGTTGCTGATAAACCATCAGCTGAAGTTAGCATTATAGTGTGTTGCTGATCATGGAAGCAAAACAGGCTCCGTAGAGCCTGTTTCATGGTGCCTGTATGCGGTCGTTCGCGCTGTTAATTTTTCACGAACTTCAGTGTCATCCGGTCGCTTTCACCTATTGCTTCATACATGGGGCGCTGCGCAGCATCGACGCGACGCAGATTGGGAGGCAGCGTCCACACGCCGCCCGCATAATCCTTGGTATCACGTGCATTGGCATTGATTTCAGAGCTTCCAGCCAGAGTGAAGCCATGGCTCTCCATCAGATCAATGACCTGCTTTTCATGCAGGTAGCCAGAGCCTGGAACCGACGGTTTATCTGCATCCATACGGTGATCAACCAGACCTACGATACCACCGGGCTTGAGTGCAGCATGCCACGCGCTGACGATATTATCGGCACCTGCGCCAAGCCAGTTATGAGCATTTCTGAAATCTACAATGGCGTCAACGGTGCCCGGTTCTGCCAGTGTTGAGGCCTCGCTGGATAGTTGCGCGGTAATTGCGACGTTACCGTAGACTGCCGGATTAGCAGCCAGAAAGGCATCATAGGCAGTATTAGTGGATTTCATATAGGCCGCTGGAGGTGTTTCGCCGCGGTCGTAGGTGGCGGCAATCAGTTTGCCTTCATCTTTCAAGTAAGGGGCCAGTATCTGTGTGTACCAACCGCCGCCTGGCCAGGATTCGATTACAGTAAAGTCACTTTCAATGCCAAAAAACGTCAAAGTCTCATAGGGATTGCGATAGATATCGCGGGCCTTATCAGCTGCTGGACGATGTTCTCCATTAACAGCCATGCGCAGTTCAGTGTTTTCCTGAGCTGACAATGTTGATGACAGCGTCAAGCCTGTGATGAACAGGAAGTTAAGTACCTTCTTCATGCGATGAACTCCTTGGTTAGCCCCTGAGGGCAAAAATTTCGCTGGGATATTGACCAGTTCCCGTTGTGCTGAGAAATACCAGTCCAGGCAGCAGATTACCTTATTAGCTGCAGTTGTTGATAGAGTTTTTGATGTCGGCAGTCAGGACTTGTTTGGGGTATAATCCGCCGCGGCTTGAGACTGGCCATTACGCAGCCTCAGTAATCATGACTTTCTGCAATCAAAGCAGGTCCCGGTTTTAGATCATATCCAAGGAAACGAACAGCATGTTCCCAGGCTCACTGGCTGATGAGATCAAGCGCAGGCGCACATTTGCCATTATTTCGCACCCCGACGCTGGTAAAACAACAATCACCGAAAAGTTGTTGTTGTTCGGAAAGTTGATCCAGAAGGCCGGTACGGTCAAGGGTAAGAAGTCGGATCGACATGCGATCTCTGACTGGATGGCGATGGAGCAGCAGCGCGGCATTTCTGTGACCTCATCCGTCATGCAGTTTCCCTATCATGACCGCGTGGTCAATCTGCTGGATACTCCCGGCCATGAAGATTTCTCCGAAGACACCTATCGGGTACTTACCGCCGTGGACTCAGCCTTAATGGTGGTGGATGCCGCTAAAGGTGTTGAAGCGCGTACCATCAAACTGATGGAAGTGTGCCGCTTGCGCGACACGCCTATCTTTACCTTTGTGAATAAGCTTGACCGCGACACCCTGGATCCCGTCGATCTGCTTGATGATATTGAAACTGTGCTGAAAATCCGCTGTGCCCCGATTAACTGGCCGCTGGGCATGGGCAAGGAATTCAAGGGCGTCTATAACCTCTACACCGACACCATTCACGTTTATAAACAAGGGCAGGGTGACCGGATACCGGATGATATCCGCATCAAAGGTTTGGCCAGCCCCGAGGCCCGTAAGCTGCTGGGTGCGTATACCGACGATATTCTGCTCGAAATTGAGCTGGTGCGTGGCGCCAGTAATCTGTTCGATAAAGGGGAGTATCTGGCCGGTCGGATGACCCCGGTGTACTTCGGCTCGGCATTGGGCAACTTCTCAGTACGGGAGATGCTGGACGATTTTGTTGAATGGGCACCTGCTCCCCTGCCTCGCAAAACCGAAAGCCGAGGAGTGCTTGCTAACGAGGAAAACTTCAGCGCGTTCGTGTTTAAAATTCAGGCCAATATGGATCCCAATCATCGGGACCGAGTGGCCTTTCTGCGCGTCTGTTCGGGGTCTTACACCAAAGGTATGAGGCTGTTGCACACCCGCCTTGGCAAAGAAGTAAAAATCAGTGATGCCGTCACCTTCCTGGCTGGAGAGCGTGAGCAGGCTGTTGATGCGGTGTCTGGAGACATCATTGGCTTCCATAATCATGGCACTATTCAAATTGGTGACACCTTTACTGAAGGCGAACAGTTGCAGTTTACCGGCATCCCAAATTTTGCTCCTGAACTGTTCCGCCGTATCCGACTCAAAGATCCGCTTAAAATGAAGGCGCTGCAGAAGGGCCTTAAGCAGCTGGCCGAGGAGGGCTCGGTGCAGGTGTTTATGCCGATGAAGAATAACGAATTGATTGTGGGTGCGGTGGGGGTGCTGCAGTTTGAAGTAGTCGCCTTCCGGCTAAATGATGAGTACAAAGTTGACTGTCTTTATGAACCGGTCAATGTTTATGCGGCTCGCTGGGTGCGCAGCAAAAACGCCGCCAAACTCGAAGAGTTCAAAAAGAAAGCCTTTGATAATCTGGCTGTGGACGGTGGTGACTACCTCACCTATCTGCCGCCGACCCGGGTTAATCTGAGCCTGATGGTAGAGCGCTGGCCAGATATAGAATTTCACGCAACCCGCGAACATTAAGGGCTGAAGTCGATGCAGTTCAAAGTACACAACACCGATGCTGCCGCCCGTCGGGGCACTCTTACATTCCCTCGTGGTGAGGTGCAGACGCCTGCATTTATGCCAGTGGGGACCTATGGCACTGTCAAAGGCCTGTCACCCGTGCAGGTTGCCGATACCGGAGCGGAGATCCTGCTGGGCAATACCTTTCATTTGATGCTGCGCCCGGGCACAGAAATCATTCGTCGGCACGGTGATCTGCATGATTTTATTGGCTGGCAAAAACCGATTCTTACTGACTCTGGGGGCTTTCAGGTGTTCAGCCTGGGAGAAATGCGCAAGATCACCGAGGAGGGCGTCAAATTCCGTTCTCCGGTAGATGGCGCGCAGGTTTTTCTTGGACCCGAATCAGCTATTAAAGTGCAGGAGGAACTGGGTTCCGACATCGTGATGATCTTCGATGAATGTACTCCTTATCCGGCCACTGAGCAGGAGGCGCAGGATTCAATGAATCTGTCGCTGCGCTGGGCTTTGCGCTGTAAGACTGCACATGCTGATCATCCTGCAGCTTTGTTTGGGATTATTCAGGGCGGCATGTATCCGCAGCTTCGAAAGCAGTCGCTGGAGGCGCTCAAGGCAATGGATTTCGATGGCTACGCGATTGGCGGTCTGTCAGTGGGTGAGCCAAAAGAAGAAATGATCAAAGTGCTGGATGTTATCGTCGGAGAAATGCCCGCAGATAAGCCCAGATACCTGATGGGTGTTGGGACGCCTGGCGATATTATTGAGGCAGTCAGGCGCGGCATCGATATGTTTGATTGTGTAATGCCAACGCGTAATGCCCGCAATGCACATCTGTTTACCAGTCAGGGAGTTCTGAAGCTGCGTAATGCCAGATACCGCGACGATGTTAAGGCGCTGGATCCTGTTTGTGTCTGCTATACCTGCCGGAATTTCAGCCGGGCCTACCTGCATCATCTCGATAAATGCAAGGAAATGCTGGGCGCGCAGCTCAATACTATTCATAACCTGCACTTCTACCAAAATCTGATGCAGGGTTTGCGTCAAGCAGTGGAACAGGGTAGATTTACGGCCTTTGCCGCAGAGTTCTATGCAGGGCAACACCTTCTCGAATCAGAAACATCTTGAAAAAATGGCTCTGGTTCGTTTTGTAACGGCACTATTGATTTATAAGAATACGAACCCATAAATATCATCTGTCACTGAATTATCAGATAATTCTTGCTGATATCAGCCATAACCAACAAGACTACTAAAGAGAGTAACGATATGGATTTTTTCATCAGCTCCGCTTACGCCCAGGAAGCGGCGCAGGCGCCCAGCATTGCATTCAATCTGCTGTTTATCGGTGGCATGTTTGTGTTGTTCTATCTGATTCTCTGGCGGCCACAAGCTAAACGCTCAAAAGAACACCGAGAGTTGGTCACTGCGCTGGCCAAGGGTGATGAAGTGCTGACCAGTGGCGGAGTTCTGGGTAAAGTCACCAAAGTCAGCGACGACTATGTCACGATTGAGGTTGCCGAGGGGGTTGAGCTGAACATGCAAAAATCTGCAGTGGCCGCAGCGCTGCCCAAAGGGACAATCAAATCCATTTGAAGGCTGTGAACTGCTTCATTTAAATCCTGATCGTGCCGCTTATACCGGCGCAGCAACAGAGCTGACCGTTTAATGTTAAATAAATATCCTGCATGGAAAAACATAATGATTGTCGGGATCATCCTGTTGGGGATGCTGTATTCAGCGCCTAACCTGTTTCCTGATGATCCTGCTATTCAGGTTTCACATGAGACTGAAGTGGTAACCGAGACCGATCTGGAGCGTATGACCAATGCGCTGGACTCAGTCAGTATTCCTTATTTTGGTGAGGTAATTTCCGATCAAGGGGCCCTGGTGCGTTTCGGTAGTCTGGACGATCAACTGCGTGGTAAAAGCATTATCGAGCAGAGTCTGGGTGAAGGCTACATTGTGGCGCTCAACCTGGCACCCACGACACCGGCCTGGCTGCAGTCCGTAACTGCCGGAAAGATGAATCTGGGTCTCGATCTGCAGGGTGGTGTCCGTTTCGTCATGGAAGTGGACATGGAAGCTGCCCTTCAACGTCGCATGGAAAATACGCTCAGCAATATTCGCCAGCAACTGCGCTCGGAAAGGGTTCGTTCCAGGTCCCTCACTTTAGCTGATGACGGTATCGAACTGCGTTTTGACGATGAAGCAAGCAGGAATGATGCACGTGCGAGTATCCGTGAAAATTTCGCCGACATGCAGCTGACTACCCGCGAACGGGGCGGGGTTTTCTTTATTGAACTGAGCATGACTGCCGAAGATATTCTGCAGATGCAGCGCGACACCATCACTGCAAACCGCACCACCATTCTGAATCGGGTTGACTCCATCGGAGTCTCTGAACCGGTTGTTCAACAGCAAGGTCTGGATCGAATTGTGATTGAACTGCCTGGTGTGCAGGACACCGCGCAGGCTAAACGTATTCTGCAACGCATTGCCACTTTGCAATTTCATCTCGAATCCAGACCTGGTGCGCCTTCGACTTCTTATGAAACGTTCGAATACAGTGGTCAGACGGTGCGTGTGGATAATGATGTCATTCTGCAGGGTGACCGTGTCAGTAATGTGCGTTCTGCGTTTGACCAGCAGGGCATGCCACAGGTGGTGATTAATCTGGATGCTCAGGGCGGTCAGCAGTTCAGCCGCGTTACCAGAGAAAATATCGGCAATCTGATGGATATCCTGCTGATTGAGACAAAAACTCGCACGGTGTTTGTGCCCGATGAGCAGGGTAATCTGCTTGAGCAGCAGGAAAGTTTCGAAGAAAAGCGCTTGATCAGTCACGCGGTGATTCGTGCCGCACTAGGTCGCGAGTTCGTCATCACCGGGCTTTCGGTCAACGAAGCTAATGAGCTGTCTTTATTGATCCGCTCAGGCGCCCTGGCCGCGCCGATGTATTTCGTTAATGAGTCTACTGTTGGGCCAAGTCTGGGTGCTGAGAATATTGAGCAGGGTGCCAGAGCGGTTTATCTGGGCTTTGGTATGGTGATGTTATTTATGATGGCCTACTACCGGGTGTTCGGTATTGCAGCGAATATTGCGCTGACTGTGAACGTGGTGCTGCTGATTTCTGTGATGTCAATCATGGGCGCAACGCTTACGCTGCCGGGTATTTTCGGTATTGTACTGACCGTAGGTATGGCGGTTGATGCGAACGTGCTTATTTTTACGCGTATACGCGAAGAGCTGGATGCAGGCTTATCACCGCAGGGAGCCATCGCAGCAGGCTTCGATCGTGCATTTTCCACCATAATGGATGCCAATCTGACTACATTTCTTGTGGCAGTGGTGCTGTTTACTATCGGTACAGGACCGGTCAAAGGTTTCTCGGTAACTTTGATGATTGGCATCATTACATCCATGTTCACTGCCATCATAGTGACGCGGGCTATTGTCAACCTGATCTATGGCGGGCGCAGAGTAGATAAACTTTCCATCGGGAAAAATATTCTGCTCTCTTAACAGGGCCACTGACCTCGGTGCGGGGCATCGCGAATACAACAGGATTGATTTATGGCGATTAAAATGAACATAGATTTCATGAGGCTGCGCAGAGTCACTGCGATAGGCTCAATTATACTGGTGCTGATATCACTGGGTTCCCTGGCGATAAATTCTCTGCAATTCGGTCTGGACTTCACCAGCGGCACGCTGGTCGAAGTCGGTTACGAGACCAGTGCCGATGTGCCTGGTATGCGAACTACGCTGGCAGATGCTGGCTATGATCAGGCGGTAGTGGTTCCGTTTGGATCTGACCGCGTTGTGCTGGTGCGTGTGCCAACTGCACCGGGCGCTGAAGACAGAGATGCTGCATCAATCGGAGACGAAATCCTAGCCCTGCTGCAGGCGCAGAGCAGTACTCCGGTAGAGGTCAGAAGTTCTGAGTTTGTTTCGCCTAAAGTGGGCGAGGAGTTGGCAGAGAAAGGTGGCATGGGACTGCTGGTCGCTCTTGGCATAGTCATGGTGTATGTGGCGGTTCGTTTTCAATTGAAGTTTTCGATAGGTGCAGTGGTAGCGTTGGCGCATGACGTGATAATAACTCTGGGCTTTTTCTCATTGTTTAAGGTCACGTTTGATCTGACAGTGCTGGCAGCTCTGCTTGCTGTTATCGGTTATTCGTTGAATGACACGATAGTTGTATCTGATCGAATCCGTGAAAACTTTAGAATGCTGAGGGTAGAAACTCCCATCGAGATGATTAATATTTCACTGAATCAGGTTTTCAGCCGAACACTGATAACCTCTTTTACCACCATGCTGGTATTGTTTGCCATGCTGATTGCGGGTGGCGAGGCAATACAGGGCTTCGCAATTGCCCTGATCATTGGTGTGGTGGTTGGAACCTACTCCTCTATCTATATTGCAGCCAATGTGCTGCTGTGGCTGAAGGTGACCAGAGAAGACCTGATGATTCCGGTGAAAGACAAAGACACCGGCGAAGCGGACTCTGTACCTTAAGACTCCTGTAGCAGTTGCCGCACCTTATTCATTTCCTCAGCAAGCCGGGGCCGAGCCGCAATTTCGCGTTGTTCGGCCAGCATGCCTTCGAGAATCTCCATATTCGTTAGTGGGTTAGCAAGTACTACCCGGAATACAATAATCGCATCGCGCTGATATTTATGCGGGTTAAGCTGCGTTCTCGACACAAACGATTTTCCCATTCCCCGCTGCGTTTTCTGGATGTTCTTAGTAATCCAGTTAAGCATCTCATTGGCCTGTTTGCGGCGTTCAGGGTTGACTTTGTCCAGCCGGGTGCGGATTTGTTCAGGGACATACCGATAGGTCAAAATGTTCAGTTCAGGTTCGGTGATCAGTTCAAAATCGCCGCTGTCTTTGATCATCCCAGCAAATCTGCGGGCTTTGTCGATACCTTGATCAATCAGTAATTCATAACCGTGTTTGCCGATAATATGCAGGCCCGAATGCACCAGAATTGCCATGCCCGGTCGCGAACCTTCAACGGTGTGACTGCCCAGATCCTTGGATCCTTTGCGGATTATATATTCCGCATGGTGCTCAACACTGGATAATGTTTCGGGTTCCTTAAAGACGCAGATGCCGGCTCCCATAGGCACGTACATTTGCTTATGGGCATCTATGGTCACTGAATCTGCCCGTTCAATGCCTTGCAGCAGTTTGCGGTGTGTGCGCGAAAACAGGGTTGGACCGCCCCAGGCTGAGTCAACATGGAAGTGCACACCATGCGCCTCAGCAACATCAGCCATAGCGTTAAGAGGATCTACATTGCCGGTTTCTGAAGCGCCGGCTACTCCGATTATCGCCATGACCTTATAGCCCTCTTTGGCCATCTGTACACATTTCTGATCGAGCAGATCAATGCGAATGCGGTTATGCGCATCGGTCTGCACCGGCACCAGTTGACGTCGTCCGATGCCAAGGATGTCGGCGGCTTTGTTCAGAGAATAATGACCGCGTTCAGAAACCAGCACGACCAGACCTTTATAGCCATAGTGCATAAGTCCTGCCGCCAAACCTTCCTGGCCCAGTCCGCCAAATCCTTCGCGTGGGTGCAGCACATTATTGCGGGCGGCCCACAGCGCCGTCAGATTAGCGATGGTGCCACCCGAGCAGAAACTGCCGATGGCATGTGCCGGGTCATGCATCCACTGGCCGTAGAAGTCTGTGTCACGCTGATAAATTAAATGATGGATCATGCCGATAACCTGGCGCTCCAGCGGGGTAAACGCCTTGGAGGTTTCAACTTTAACCAGATTCTGGTTCAGGGCCATCATGATGCGGGACAGGGGCAGCATAAAATAAGGCAGAGCTGATGCCATATGGCCGACGAAACTGGGCGAGGAGATATGCACCGACTGTGCAACCAGCTTGTCGAGCAGGAACTGAATCTGATCAGATACAAATGTGGGTTGATCGGGGATTATCGGGTTGGAAAAGTCTTCCTCAATCGCACTCAGATCACGTTCAGAGGCGACAATATGATCCTGGAGAAAACCAGTGAGATTCTGTGAGATCGATTGGTCTATTTTGCCGAGCGTTGAATCGGGCGCTTCCGGAATCGTGAAAATCCGGTACAGACTCTCAAGGCTGGCTTCCGCCAGTTTTTTACTTTCAGTCATCGTGGGTGTATCCCCGTCACACAGTGGCGTTGCAGTGCTGTGCCGCTAAAGGCTAGGCAGTATAGAGTAATTGCTAAATAAGTGAAATGTACTCAAAACAGCACGTCTGGATCATTAATGAAGTTGACACGCACGGCTCAGGCGGGCAAGATCAAAAAGAAACAGGACGCCTGCTGCAGGAGAATAAACTGAGGGACCAAAACAAATGCTGGAATCGAGTTTAATCCGTTATGTCTAAAAATTTCAGTTTGCTGAGAATTTGCAGTTTATTGTCTATGATGATGATGATGACTGTCCTGGCGCACGCCCAGAACCCCAAAGATTTCCCTCGCGCCGCAGAGCTTGAACCAGCTATCAAATTCTGGACCCGCATCTACACTGAGGTCGATACAGACAGTGGTTTTATCCATGACTCAGTCAATCTGGCAATAGTCTATAAACGAGTCGACTATGATCGCCCGCAAATAGAACTGCAGCGTAAACGCATCAGTGAGGATCTGCAGATATTGGCCAGCGGCAAACGCACTGCTCTGAGCGGACACCAGCAACAGATCCTCGAAGTATTCCCCGCTGGTGTGTCGAATGCTGTTCTGGCTGAAGCAGCAAACAATGTGCGATTCCAGTTAGGCCAATCTGATCGCTTCGTCGGAGGGTTGATCCGCTCCGGAGCCTACCGCCAGCATATTGATCGCGTAACCACAGAACGTAATCTGCCAGCTGAGCTCGGTGCCTTGCCGCACGTTGAATCTTCCTTTCACCCCGGTGCTTATTCGCATGCTGCCGCTGCCGGAATGTGGCAATTCATGAAGACCACCGGCCAGCGCTTCATGCGTATTGACCACATTGTTGATGAGCGCATGGACCCCTACACGTCGACAAATGCAGCCATGAGTCTGCTGGAATATAACTACAGTGTGCTGGGCAGCTGGCCGCTGGCGCTGACCGCATACAATCATGGCGTAGGCGGCATCAGCAGGGCAGTTCGTGAGACGGGCTCAGATCGTATTGAGGATATCATCGCCAATTATAAAGGCCGTAATTTTGGATTTGCAGGCCGTAACTTCTACCCGCAGTTTTTAGCGGTTATTGATGTGGAAAAGCAGGCTCAGGCCTTGTTCGGCATTCTGCAGCTGGATTCTCATCCGGAATACGAAGAGTTTGAAATGGAAGCGTATGTGGAGGCCAGGATGCTGGCCTCAGTATTAGGTATCACCGTGGAGCAGCTAAAATTTGATAATCCTGCCATTCGACCGATTGTCTGGGAGGGCGGTAAACGCATCCCCAGAGGCTATACCGTTAAAGTCCAGCGCAAATCTCTGAGCCAGGGCCTCGCCAGCCTGATGGCGGCAATCCCTGTATTGGAGTTGCACACCGTGCAGACACCTGATCTGGCTTATGTGGTGCAGCGTGGTGACAGTCTTTCCGGTATCGCCAGCCGATTCAAGACTTCAGTAGCGCAGCTGATGTCCTTGAATCAACTTCGCGATGCACACCGTCTTCAGATTGGACAGAACCTGCTGTTACCGCACGATAACCCGACGGCTGCAGCAAGCAGCACAATCGCCAGCGTCCCTTCGGCCATTCGACCTGAAACCGCAGCCGTGGCACCTGCGGCGCAGGGGCGACCTGCTGCGTATGAAGTCAGACGCGGAGATACGGTATCAACCATTGCACAACGCTTCAGCATTGCTGAAAGTGAATTACTGCAGATCAACAGCATAGCTGACCCGCACAAAATCTACCCCGGCCAGCGACTGGCCTTGCGAGGTGACAACCAGCCCACTCTGCAGACGGTTGCATTTACCGCCATTGCAGATAATGCAGTGCGTGCTGAGCGTATGGATGAGCCCATCGATGCAGTGGCGATTGAACCGTTGATTGATGTGGTGGCCAGCAGCGAGCAGGCAGGCCGCGAGCTGGCTGCCGATCCTTCTGATTATGGGGTAAGGCTGAGCGATAATTCCATTGAAATACAAGCTACTGAGACATTGGGACACTATGCAGACTGGCTGGGAGTTAATTCAGCCGATATTCGTCGTTGGAATAATCTGAATGCTCGGCGACCCGTAGTGGTGGGAAATCGACTGATATTGAATTTCAGCAGCCGCAACGTGCAGGAGTTTGAGTTAAAGCGTCGGCAATATCACATTGCTCAGCAGGAAGACTTCTTCCGCAATTATCGTATCCAGGAACTGGACCAGTATACGATTGCGGCCAACGACAATATTTCTACCCTGGCCAGACAAAAATATTCAGTGCCTCTGTGGTTGCTGCGCCAATATAATCCGGACATGGATTTCAGTACCCTGAAAATCGGCCAGAAGGTCGTCTTCCCGGTGTTGGAATCCGTGCAGGCCGAAGGGCAGTCGTAAGTGCTAAGGGTGATTGTAAGGACGGTCCCGAGCACAGCTTAAACGTAAGTGCCGCTCAATCGCTTAGCTCGGCAATTGCATCAGATAGCAAACCGATCGCCAGAGCATATTTAAACGACGGGTTATAGCGCATCAGTGAACAGAAATTTCGATATACCAGGTAACCCTTATCGTCGCCCTCATCACCAATAATCAAGGCTGCTGGCAGATTTCTGGCCGGCAGCGCAGTCCCATCGTCACGCCGCACGCCCAATTCCTGCCAGGCGCTCAGAGTTCGCCAGACGCCAAGTGTCTCATAGCGCCGGCAGGCTGCATCCGGACTCAGTCCTTCACTTTGCAGCGCCGGTAAGGCCTGCTCGCCGCTGGGTGGCAGGCTTACTACTCGGCCCCATGTCTGATCGTCGCGCCAGCCCGTGGCCTTGAGGTAGTTGGCGACCGAACCGATCACATCCGGTCCCATGCTCCACAGATCGCGACGCCCATCGCCATCCTGATCGACAGCGAGTTGCAGATAGCTGCCTGGCATAAACTGTGGAAAACCCAGTGCTCCTGCCCACGAACTCTTCATCATGTCTGCGGTCGCATAGCCTTTATCAACAATTTCGAAGGCGGCAAATAATTCGTTACGAAACTGAGAGCCGCGGCGCCCGTCATAGGCAAGAGTGGCAACCACACTAAACAGGGACTGATCTATCGGAAAGGTGCCGTAGTTACTTTCCACGCCAAGAATAGCAAGCACAAAGCGCGGCTGCACACCATGCGCACTGGCCGCTGCATTAATCATCCCGTTTTCATCATGCAGCAATTGCTGGCCATTTTCGATACGCCAAGGACTCACACGGCGCAGGTAGCGCTCATAAGTATCCACAAATTCAGGCTGGCTGCGGTCGGCTTGAATCACCTGGCGCTGTAACTCAATGGTTGGCAATATTTCATCCAGCGTCGATTGCCTGATTCCTCGGGCCAGCGCATCACCTTCAAAACTGTTGAGGAATTCCTGGAACGCAGCACCATCGTCAACTTCAGTTTGCTGGGCAATAACTGTTGCACTGAGCAACAGGCTGCTGCAAAGCGCAAGGTTCCTTAAGTTGGCTTTCAACCGGTCTGTTGGACTGTTTGCGGTGCGGCTGGATCTGCTATTTGTCATCGGAACTCCAATCGGGGTTGCTTCATACTTTCGGTCTGAACTGACTTTAGCCGCCTCATGCATGGCAGACAAGGGTTTTCTCAGTGACTCTCAAAGCTGCTGTGTTCTGCTGCTGCCGATGCCAGTAATTCGCAAAATAAGGCCTCATAACGATCTTTCAGCTGTGACTGACGGAACTGCGCAATCTCTGCGCGTGGCAAGGGCACGGTGGCGAGTTTAGCTGCCGCCAGAGTCTGCAGCGCTGTCAGCGCCGATGCCGCTGCTAACGTATTGTCAGCACTGGCGGAGTACAGAAAATCAGCGCTGAGATATTCTGGATAAACCAGCCGGGCAGGGGCCAGGGGTGTGCAGCCACAGGCGATGCCCTCCAGCAGTGCCAGTCCCTGGAAGTCATGGTCGGCGGTTGATAAAACCACATCAGCAGCACGCAATAACGCCACATAGTCCCTGCGCTCAGGCAGATATCCGCAGTGCCCCGGCACTATATTGACGTGCTGGTAGTAGCGCGCGAGTTTTGCAGATATTTCGATAAACTGTGCCGGTGAGCGTCGAAATCTTTCACCGAGCAGGTGCAGGCGGAAGCTGACATCTGCCGCAATCAGCGCATCGACGATGGCCAGCAGTAACGCTGGTCCTTTATCGTACTCCCAGCGGTGGTTCCAGATGATATTCAGTATTTCCGGCTCACGGCTATCGCCATCTGCAGTATTGTCAAACAGCTCATCGGCCATCGGTACTGCCAGCACCTGCGCATGCTGCAGTCTTTCGAGCAGATTGGCAGGGACATGATCAGGCATTTTTTTGAGCAGTTTGCGCGCACCGCTGAGGAAACTCTGACGATTCCACTCGCTGTTAAACACCAGTCTGTCAGCACAAAGGGCCGTATAAAGATTCAATATCTGCGGTTCAACGCTGACAAACTGTTGCTCACCAATCGGATAGGCGAACTGATTTTCATGGCAGTACACAAGAGTGGGCAGTCTGGCCAGCTCTGGCACGAAGCCGCGCAATGCAGACAGATCAACCATTGAAGTGACTACTAAAAAGTCATAGTTGTCAGTCAGTAGTCTGCGGTGGTTAAATGCCCAGCTCAAACTGTTGCCGCGGATTCGCCAGGCAAAATTACGTGGTGGCAGTGTCAGAACAGTCCAGTCAATATCTGGAAACATGGTCAGCAGACTTTGCCGCCACAGGCGATGGCTGATTGCATCATAGGCGGAAAGCAGCAGGGCTTTACGAGCAGGTTTATTCAAGGCAGGCTCTGAAACAGTTCAGAAAACCAGTTAGCAGAGAGATTTTTCATAATGAATTATTCCGGACAGCAAAACCATGCAATCTAGCGATGAAGTACTGCTCGGTCAATCGCTTGCCGAACTGCTCGATACCTTACCCCCGAAAATAAGTTCGCGGCTGTTCAAATGGGCCGCTTCTGCGCCGCACTCAATCGCAGTGCGCGATCATAATGGCAACGTCAGTACGTATGCAGAGCTGGCCGGGCAGGTGCGTGATGCCCAGAAGAGGTTGCAGAATCTTGGCATAGCAGCGGGCGACCGGGTGCTGCTGATTAATGAGAATTGTGTGACGCTGACGGTGTTGATCCTTGCTCTGAGTGAGCTGGATGCGTGGTCGGTGGTCGTCAATGCTCGCATGTCGGCAAGCGAGTTACTGAAAATAAAGCAGCATTGTCAGCCGCGCGCTACCTTTTACCTGCTCGATTCTCAGGCCGCTGAGTCCCATTGGCAGACGGCAAGGGCGCTGGCTGCTGACGGGCAGCCGGCTCAAGATCAGTCTGCTCAGGTTCAGCTGATCAGCCTGGGCGCTGCCCGGCTGGGGCTTGAGCTGGATTCAACGGTGCTCCCTGCCGATCCCGAGTCGGTTCAGTCAGGGGTATGCAGCCTGATCTATACCACCGGCACTACCGGCGACCCGAAAGGGGTGATGCTGACGCATCGCAATATTCTCTATGTTGCTGCAATCACCAGTGTGTTGCGCGGAATGCGTACTGATGATCGCATTTATGCCGTGCTGCCGATCTCTCATGTGTTTGGTCTGGCAGCAGTTTTTCTTGCCAGTATTTATGTGGGCGCGGAACTGGTACTGGCCGATCGATTTGATGCCAGACAGACAGTGGATAGCTTGAAATCCGCCGCAATTACCGGCATGTTCGGAGTACCGACCATGTTTGCCCGCCTGCTGGAGTACAGCAAAGCCAGCGGGCTGGAACCACAGAACATGCCGCGCCTGCGCTTCATCTACTCTGGCGGCGCACCTCTGGACCCACGCATTAAAGCTGAAACCGAGACTCTGTTCGGGCTCACTCTGCTCAATGCGTATGGCATGACGGAAAGTGGACCGACTATCTGTCAGGTACGTTTTAATGAGCGAATTGACTCATGCAGTGTGGGTCGGCCGCTGCCAGGCCTGTCGGTAAAGGTGCTCAACGATAAAGCCCAGCCCGTAGCCGACGGGGAAACCGGCGAACTGCACATTAAGGGGCCGAATGTGATGCTGGGTTACTATCGTAATCCGCAAGCCACAGCAGCGGTGCTTGATGCTGAAGGTTATTTAAATACCGGTGATCTGGTGCGTTTTGATCCCAGTGGTAATATGCATATCGCAGGCAGAAGCAAGGAGTTGATAATCCATTCCGGTTTCAATGTCTATCCCCCGGAAGTTGAGGCCGTGATCGCGCGCCATCCGGAGGTGGTAATCTGCGCCGTGGTCGGGCGTGCAGTAAATGGCAATGAGGAAGTGATTGCCTTCGTGCAGCGCGCAGCCGGCAGCACGCTGGATGCGGCAGCGTTGAACACCTTCATAAAGCCGGATCTGGCGGCCTACAAACGGCCATCCGAGATCATCTTCATGGAAGCGCTGCCTGCAGCACCTTCAGGTAAGGTGCTCAAACATCAATTGCTGCGCTTGCAGCAGGAATATAAAACACCAACCAGGAGCACAACATGATTAAGCTGTATGGATTCCCGATCAGCAATTACTACAATATGGTCAAAATGGCCCTGCTCGAAAAGGGCATGGAGTTCGAAGAGCTTATTGCCAAGCCCAGTCAGGAAGATATCTACCTCGGTAAAAGCCCAATGGGCAAAGTTCCCTGCATCGAAACAGAGCAGGGCTTCTTAACCGAGACCAGCGTTATTATTGATTACCTCGACGAAGCTGGCAGCGGACCTTCTTTTTATCCAGCAGATGCTTTTGCCAAAGCGAAAGTCAGAGAGCTGATTACCTATCTTGAACTGTATATAGAGTTGCCGGCACGACGGCTGTACGGTGACGTGTTCTTCGGTAAGCCGGCCAGTGAGGAAGAGAAAGAAGCGGTTCGTAAACAACTCGAAAAAGGCTTTGCCTCGCTGCGACGCATTGCAAAATACAGTCCTTATTTGGCCGGAAAAGAGCTGACTTATGCGGATATGTATTTCTACTTCAGCGTCAGCCTGGCTACACGGGTGACCAAAAAAGCCCTGAACTGGGACACATTTTCAACCGAGCCTGGCATTCGGGATTTGATGAATCTGCTGGGGGAACGTCCTTCGATCAAGAAAATTCAGGCAGACCAGCAGGCGAGCAGATGACACCGAGACCCGCAAGCACCGTAGTTCTGGTGCGGGAAACCGCTGAAGATATCGAAACCCTGTTGCTGTTGCGCAATACGGCGCTGGTTTTCAATGGTGGTTACTGGGTGTTTCCCGGTGGCAAGATTGATCAGGAAGATTATCCGACTCCCGACGCCCCGGAATATGAGGCGGCGAGGCGGGCGGTGGTCAGAGAGACCAGAGAGGAAGCCGGCATTGAAATTCCTGCGGATGAGCTGATTCATATAGCGCACTGGACCACGCCACCGGGTCAGTCGCGCCGCTATTCCACCTGGTTTTTCGTCTGTCCCTTGCGAGCATCGCCACAGATTGTGGTCGATGACTGTGAGATTCTGGATTACCGCTGGCTGAGCCCTCGGCTGGCTTTGCAAGCACAGGGTCAGGGACAGTTGAAGCTGCCCTTACCTACCATCGCCACCCTGAAGACCCTGCAGCATTACCGCAATCTGCAGGATATGGACATCGCCTTGCGCAATATTGATGTGCATGTATTCCCCACTGACTCGGAATTTTATATCCCGCCAGTGATGGTCTGAGCGGTGTGCAGGCAAGCTGTACGAGCAGCCTGCCTGCAATTAGCGGGGTCAGTCGAGCACAGCCAGTTGCTCTTTGGAGAAGGTTTTTAGCGATTGAGTGTCGTCACGAATCCGTTTAGCCCAGTCCGGGTTCGCCAGCAAAGCGCGGCCCACCGCAATCAGATCGAATTCATCGTCAGCCATGCGCTTCAGCAACTCGCCTATATCAGCTACTTCGGCCTTGCCTTCGCGGTAGGTCGCAATAAACTCCTCATTCAAACTAACGCTGCCCACACTGATAGTCGGCTTGCCGGTGATCTTTTTGGTCCAACCGGCCAGATTCATCGTTGAGCCTGGGAATTCTGCTTCCCAGAAACGCCGGGTGCTGCAATGGAAGATATCAACACCGGCATCTGAAATTGGCTGCAGCATGGTTCCCAGTTCTTCAGGGCTGAGGGTCAGTCGGCTTTCGAAGTCCTGTTGAGTCCACTGTGAAAATCGGAAAATGATCGGAAACTGTTCGCCGACCTGCTGGCGAATCGCCTGCACCAGTTCTGCTGCAAAGCGGCTGCGATTGCTCAATGAACCGCCGTATTGATCGGTGCGCTGATTAGTGCCTTCCCACAGGAACGAATTGATCAGATAGCCATGCGCGCCATGAATTTCCAGACTGTCAAAGCCGAGCTCTTTAGCATTTCTGCCAGCAACAGCAAAAGCTTGGATAATTTCACCTATTTCCTGAATGCTCAGTGGCTCCAGTACTTTCTTGCCTGGAGCCAGCAATCCGGATGGCGATGCCGAGGGATAATCCGGAAAGGGGCCCTGACCGGGTTTACGTATCGGCCCGACATGCCAGAGCTGTGGCGCAATTTTGCCGCCCTCGGCGTGAACCGCCTCAACAACTTTCGCCCAGCCGGCGAGTGCTTCATCGCTGTGGAAGTTGGGGATAGCAGAATCGGAGGAGGCTGCTTTGTGGTTGACCGTAGTACCCTCCGTTATAATTAATCCAACGCCACCTGCCGCTCTTTTTCGATAGTATTCAGCAACATTTTTCCCGGGTACGCCCTCGGGAGAAAAATGACGGGTCATAGGTGCCATGACAATTCGGTTCTTGAGGGTCAGTTTCGGATGTGTGAAGGCTTTGAACAGTGGGTCAGTATTCATGGAGTATTTGCCGATTGTGGATGAAAATAAAATAAGGTGAGGATTGTAAGCAGCCGTAGCCTGTCCGTCCAATCTAAATGACGGGCAAACACTCTGCGTATCATGTGGAATACAGCAAGGTGTTTCACGGTCACACTCTGACCAGCATTGCAAAATATCGACCTGAGTTCAGGGTGCGCCTGACCTGCAATTCAGGTCTGTGGTCTGTTTCCAGCCGGTGAAGCGCTTGCATTTAAGGCGTCGTTAATGGGATAGTTAAATCGTCCGCCGGGGTGGGGTGAGGCATAGCGCAAGAGACTTTATTCAACCATTAAGCAGAGATACGCCATGTCGTCTCCCACAGTCGAAAACTTACGTCATACCCTGGCGAACATACGTCGCCGCCGCCGCAGTCTGCATATTCTGCAACAAAGCAGCATTACGCTGATTGGGCTGATCCTGCTGGTTTTCTCCTTAAGTCTTATTGATGCCTGGCTGCTGCCACCACGCGCTGGCGCTATCGGTTTGTTCCTGGTTCTGCTTGTCGGTGCAGCCGCTTTGCTGTGGCGATATGTTTATGTACTGAACCGTGTTCAATCCGACGATAAGCAACTTGCTCATTATGTTGAGGAGAAAATTCCCGATCTGGAGCAGCGGCTGCTGACTTCACTGGAGTTCAGCCAGGAGGAACTGGAGTCTGGTCGCAAAGGTGTTTCTCATCAATTTATTAAACAACTGTGGCGCGATGCCGAGCAGCATGTACAGCAACAGCATGAGCAGGTGGAACATCTCGAGTCCTCGCCGGCACCCTGGCTTGCGCTGGGTTCTGCTGCCGCGGCACTGGCCCTGGTCGGTGCGCTGTTTCTGAGTTCAGATGCTTTGTTACGGGCCGGTGGACAGCTTCTGTGGCCGTTCACACCAGATCCTGTGCCGCTGGTCCTTGCGCCGCCGGAAGAACCTCTCGAGATCATAATTTCGATTGAACCCGGCGACCTCAGCATGCAACGTGGTGATGCCGCGACGATTGTTGCGCGCGTGATTAATGCTACCCCCAGCGATGTGCAACTGCGTATGCAGACCGATAGCGTCAACTGGCAGAATGCCACGATGCGTCAGGAAGGCAGTGGCAGTGACAGCGCTTCTTACAGCTACTTCCTGCCCTCAGTGCAGCAGGACACCGTTTATTACGTTAATTTTAATCATCTTGGTGAACAGCGCTCGCAGCAATTTCGTATCAGTCTGTATGACCTGCCGAAAGTTGAACGGATTGATGTCGCCTACAGCTATCCTGAATATACCGGCTGGACCAATGAGCGCACCGAAAATTCGGGCGACATGGTGGTACCCGAAGGCACTGAGGTTGAACTGGAGGTGCTCTTCAACAAGAATGTCATCAGCGCAGTGATTGAGTTCCAGAACCCGGATGGCGCTTATGAAAATATCGATCTGCTGGTAGATGGCGCGGTCGGTCGCGCTGCTTTCACGGTAGCTGCAGATACCGCTTATCGTATCAATGCGGTCGACTTTGATCGGCTTGAGAGCCGGGATCCGCAGGATTACTACATCCGCGCTATTGAGGATACCCCGCCAACACTGGTGCTGCGAAGTCCTGGTCGTGATCAGGACGTGATGCCGCTCGAAGAAGTGGTGCTTGAGGTGGAAGCAACTGATGACTATGGCATCAGCCGGTTTTCACTGCACTACAGCGTGGTGGGAGCCGATGAGGTGGCGGTGGATTTTCTTCCTGAAGAGCGGACCCGCACGATTGTGGGCAATGAGCTGATTTATCTTGAGGATCTGCAGGTGGCGCCGGGTGATTTCGTCAGCTACTACCTGACGCTGGCAGACAATAATGATCTGAAGGGTTCAACAGAAGTGATTTCCGATATCTATTTCCTGCAGATTATCCCTACTGACCAGGAGTTTCGTCAGGTCAATTCTGGTGGTCAGAGCCAGGGCGGCCAGGGTGGCAGCCGGGGTGACAGCAGTGAACTGGTCACCGTGCAAAAAGACATTATTGCTGCAACATGGAAACTGCGCCAGCAGATCAATGCCGGTGCCGATTCATTTTCTGATGATGTCAGTGTGGTTGCTGAGGCGCAGCTTGAGGCGACCCAGCGTGCGCAGATGTCAATCGATCGGCTTTCTGAGCGTCTGAGTTTCTCCGATGCCAGCTACGACAGCGCAGTTCGTAACCTGCAACAGGCCATTGAGCAGATGAATCTGGCCGTACAGGAATTAACTCTGGAGCAGGTTAACAGCGCCCTTAAACCAGAACAGGCAGCGCTGCAGTTTATTTTGCGTGCCGAGGCCGATATTAATCGCACCAATGTCTCCATGCAGCAGGCCGGTGGCGGTGGTGGGGGTGGTGGCGCTCAACAGGAGCGCGAAGATCTGCGCGAACTGTTTGATATGGAGATGGGGCAGCGTGAAAATCGTTATGAGACGCCCAACAGCGCTGGTGGCAGTGCTCAGAATAGCAGTGAAGAGGCCAATAAACTGGAAGAGCTGGCACGCCGTCAGGAAGGTTTAACCCGCGCCCAGCGCAATCTGTCCCGACGCATGGAAGATATGACAGAGGAACAGCGCCGGCGCGAACTGGAAAAACTGCAGCGTGAACAGGAGAAGCTCAGCGAGAAGGTTGCTCAACTCGCACAGCAATTGTCACGTGCAAGTCAGCAGCAAAGCGGCCAGCAACAAAGCGGCCAGCAGAATCAGCAGCAGGCCGGTACAGGGCAACCGTCACAGTTGCAGCGCGCGGCTGAACAGATGCAGGAAGCCGCTGAGGCGGACTCACCCTCCATGGCCGCCGCTCGCAGTCAGCGTGCGCTGGAAAGTCTGCGCGAGCAGCAGCGCGAAATGAATCAGCAACAACAGGGCAACTCAGTGAATCAATTAGCACAGAATGCGGCGCAACGTGGGCAGCAGTTGATCGAGGAACAGCGCGAATTGCAGCGTCAGGTGCAGGATGCCAGCCGTGAGCAGGGGCTTGGACAAACCCGTCAGGCGGCCCGTGACAGCGAACAGTTGAGTGAACTTACGGCTGCTCAGCGTGAGCAGCGCCGGGAGTTGGAAGAAATCGAAAAAATGTTGCGTGCAATTATTGCGCGGGGCGACAACGAAGATCAACGGCTGCTTTCTCAGGCACAACAGGCAAACAGAGCAATCAGGCCGATCCGTGAACAAATGGATACCAGTAACCGGGTATTGAGCAATGGCATGGTGAGTCTCTCAGCAGATATTGAGCAGGAAATTTCCGCTGAACTCAGCTCTCTTGGTCAGCTGTTGCAGGCACTGAACCCGAGCCGCAACCCTTCCACGGATGGTGATCCGGTTATGCAGGCAGCCCGCGATGCCGCTGAACTGAAAGAACAGGTGGAAGAATTGCAGCGTCAGGCACTGGCTCTGACACAACAAGGTCAGCAGCCAGGTGATGGCTCCGACGCATCAATAGCAGATATGCGGCAGCGACTGGCGCGTTCGCAGGAACTGGCACAGAACCTGACCGATCAATTGCAACAACAGCAACAACAGCAACAACAGCAACAACAGCAATCCGGAAGACAGCAAGGACAGCAAGGACAGCAAGGACAGCCGGGTGCAGCCGGGCAAAGTGGACAGCAGCAGGCGCAGGCTGGTCAACCAGGCCAGCAGGGCGGGCAGGGAGATCCAGCGCAGCAGGGTGGCGGACAGCCAGGCGGTGACCGTGATGGCTTTGGCCTGGGGCGCATTCCAACGCCGGGAGAAACTGTGGGTCTGGGCAATGCACGCTCGATTCGTTCAGAGCTGACACGGCAAAGCATTGAATCGTTCCTGAACCAGCCGGAATTGCTTGCCGCATTGCTGCAGCCCATCATAGAGCTGGAAGGGCAGTTAAGAGCGCAGGCAGAACTTGAGCAGATAAGCCGCAAATTGTATTCCGCGGCTGACGAGAATGTGCCGGATCAGTACCGGCGTCTGGTGCAGGAGTATTACCGGGTATTATCAGACAGCCAGAGTCAAACTACGGCGCAGTAAACAATGAATTTTATTTTCGACAGGCATTATCTGGAAGCGATTCAGGACGGCAGATTCGCTTTTGCATATTCAATCAACCCCTGGCTGGCCCTGCTGCTGATGGCTGGGCTGGTGGCTGGCGTATGGTGGTTGTATCGCAGCACGACTCGAAGTCTTAGCCGCGGCTGGAAGGCATATTTTATTGCCTTGCGCTCTGTCATTCTGATCCTGCTGCTGCTGATCCTGCTCCGCCCCGTGGTAAACACCGATCAGGTTATTCCTCAGCAGACCTATCTTGCCGTGCTTGTCGATGATTCTCAGAGCATGGCAATTAAAGACATGCCGGGCGAACAAACGCGGCAGCAAGTGACATCAGACGCTCTTTATCGCAACGGCGGTTTGCTGGAGTCCCTGCAGGATTCCTTTCAGGTACGTACCTTTCGTTTTGACAAGAATGCTCAGCGCATAAATAGCGCAGAGGAATTGCTGAGCTCAGGTAATTCATCTTCTTTGGATCAGGCACTGCGCCACGCTGACGACCAACTGGGAGGTCTGGCGCTTGGTGGCATCGTGCTGATCAGTGATGGTGCAGATAATGCCGCTGGTGATGTGATAAGTCTGGCCAGAGATTTCGGGGCCAGAAAGATTCCGGTGTTTACGGTTGGGGTTGGCCAGGAACAGATTCCCCAGGATGTGGGTATCGTTGACGTAAGTACCGCTAAGACGGTGCTGGAGGGTTCGGTTTTCAGTGTTGAAGTCTCCATCAGCCAGCAAGGGTATGAAGGCCAGGAGATTGAACTGAACATCATGGATGGAAGCACAGTCGCGGCCTCTAAAAAAGTGGTACTTGGCTCGGATGCCTCGACCAGACGCTATGATCTGGAACTGATGCCGGAACGTCGTGAAGCAATTGCCTATGAATTGCAGGTTGCCGAACAGCCTGGCGAGATGGTGCTGCAGAATAATCGCTATCGTTTTCTGGTCGACAACAGCGAGCGACCGGCCTTGGATATCCTCTATGTTGAAGGGCATCCGCGCAATGAGTACAAATTTATTCGCCGTGCGGTTGAAGGCGATCAATCACTGCGGGTAGCATCCTATCTGCAGACCGGACCAGGTAAATTCTATCGCCAGGGAATCAAGAATCCGCTGGAATTGAATAATGGCTTTCCAGCTCGAAAAGAAGACCTGTATCAGTACGAAGCTATAATTATTGGCGATATTGGCAGAGATTTTTTCAATAACGATCAGCTGCAGATGGTGCAGGATTTTGTCGCCGAACGTGGTGGCGGTCTGCTCACCGTCGGGATGCTGGAAGATCTTTATACCGGCACAGTGATTGCCGATATTCTGCCGGTTACTCTGGTGAACAGTACGATGTTACCTCAGTTCCTGCAGGGTGGCATTCGCAGGGGTACTCATCCAACCGGTGAACTGTTTACTCCCCGCATAACCACAACTGGCGAGTTTTCACCTTTGCTGCGTCTGGATAGCGAAGATGCCGCCAACCGTGAACTTTGGCGCAATATGCCGCAACTGCAGGGAGTTTACGTAACCGGGCGGCCCAAGCCTGGTGCCTCCGTGCTGATGGAGCACCCGGTTTTGCAATATCAGAATCAACCGATACCAGTCATTACTACACAGCGCTATGGCAGTGGCAGAAGTATGGCGATTGCAACCTCCAGCAGCTGGCGCTGGCAGATGATGCTGCCGGCGGCTGATGATTCTCATGAACGTTTATGGCGACAGATGCTGCGCTGGCTGGCGGTTTCCGCGCTCGACCGGGTAACGGTTGAATTTGATCGTGATTATTATAATGCGGGTGACACCGTGAATGTGTCCGCTAAGGTGCTTGATGTCAATTACAAACCTGATAACAATGCCTCATTGTGGATGCAGCGTACGGATCCCTTCGGCACAATGATCGATTCGGCGATGTCCTGGGACATCGATCAGGATGGCGTCTACCGTGCCAGCTTTGTGGTGCAGGATGAAGGCGTTCATAAGATGCTGGTCGATGTTGCCAGCGCAGCCGCTGAGGCAGATCGTGAAGAAACTGAGCGCACCGTCTCTTTTATGGTTACCCCCTCACTGCGCGAGTACTCTCAGGCAGGACGTGACACAGGCCTGTTGTCACGCATCGCAGAAGCCAGTGGTGGCAAATATTATAATGCCAGCCAAATGGGACAACTGGCTACCGATATCGAGTTCACGCCTAATGCTTACTCGCGTGAGGTCCAGGAAGATTTATGGGATACACCATTGCTGCTGTTGTTGCTGATAACGCTGCTGTGTATTGACTGGATAACCCGCCGTATGAAGGGCTTGTCATGAGTTTCTCAGCGCCTGAGTTTATATCGACCTTGCCGTCAATCTGGCGAAAAGTGCCACGTGCCTTGTTAATTTTAGCGGCCACAGCGGTGCTTGGGTCTGTCCATGCGCAGCAGCCCGGCTCCATCGATGGTGAGGCAGAGCCATGGTTTCGCAATCAGCCGGACACGGGCAAGTATTTTTTTATTATCACGGGTGCAGCCGCATCTGAGGAAATCAGAGACCGTTTCCGCAGATGGTCATTTTCTCTTTACGACACGCTTGGACGGGACTATGGCTATCAGGCTGATCAGCTGATTCTGCTGATTGATGATGGTAATGTTGAAGACCGTAATGCCGCCAGAGTTGATGGCAGCTCCAGACGTGAGGATATAGAAACACAAATTCGGAGCCTGCAGGCCAGAGTCAATCAGGGGGACCAGGTGACCTTCTTTTTGATTGGACATGGTTCCAGTACCGGCCCGGAAGCTAAATTTAATATTGCGGGTCCCGATATTACCGGTGCAGACTTCGCAGCTCTGCTGGAAGGCTTTGCGCAGCAGGATGTCGTGGTCATGAACACCACCAGCGCCAGTTATGACTTTTCCACTGAATTGTCTGCGCGCGGGCGCGTAGTCATTTCTGCTACCCGCTCAAGAGCTGAGCGTTTCGACCCGGTATTTGCCGAGTTTCTGCTTGAGGCGCTGACGGATCGCAAGGGCGATCGTGACAAGAACAATCGTGTTTCCATGCTCGAAGTATTTACCTACGCCAGATTGAGCGTTGAGAACTGGTATAAACAAGAGGGTCGCCTGGCTACCGAGCATGCGGTGCTCGATGATAATGGTGATGGCATGTTCAGCATGGAGCCCTCCCCGCAGATTGCCGACGGCAGACTTGCTGAAATTGCGTATGTTGATCTGCTCAGTGCAGGTGAACAAAATCAGTCACCGCAGGCACAGCAGTTGCTGGCTGAGATCCAGGATCTGGAAAGATCAGTATTCATATTACGTGGGCAGAAGAGCAACTATCTGGAAGACGACTACTGGATGCGCCTGGAAGTTTTATTGATCGATTTGGCCAGAAAGACCGGGAGATATAATGAACTACTTTAAGCGCTCACCTGTTGGCAGATCCTTTTGGCATCGTTATGGCCAGGTAAATAGTCTGGTGTTTGCTGTGCTCAGCATGTTCGCGATAACAGGTTTTGCTGCGGATAATCCTCCAGCTGACCTTTTCGCCGAGCCGACTCCTTCAGCGCTGCAGCGCGGACATGAACTTGCATTGCGCGGTTCCTATGTTGCGGCAATCGATCTGTTCAGTCTGGTTGATGGCATCGATAAGGAAGAGGCCATTATCGCCGCCAGCCGTGCTCATATGCTGATCGGCCAGCATGAGCAGGCAATGCGGATATGTGAGCAGGCAATCACTGATTATGCCAGCTCACCCTTGCTCAGCACACAGCTCGCCGAGGTAAAGCGCGCCACCGGCCAATCCGCCGAAGCGCTGGAGATCCTGCAGGCGGTTGTGGCTGATAATACGGAGCCGCCGGTGCGCACTCTGGTGCAGTATGGCAGTCTGTTGCAACTGCTCGGACGCAAACAGGAATCCTACAGCCCTTTGAATGCTGCTGCAGCACGCTATCAGTCCGGCATGGTGTTTGATTCGGAAGAAGTTGGCATGGTTGCGCTGGCGCACTGGTTACTGGATCAGTTCCATGACGCCAATTCATTGTTCGGTGAGGCCGTGCGCAGCAACCCGGAAAATCTGGAAGCGCAGGTATTATGGGGTGATTTGTTTCAGGACAAATTTAATAATGCTGACGCCGAGATTTCCTACAACAAAGTGTTGGAAATAAACCGCCGCTACGTTCCTGCGTTGACGGGTATGGCGAAGATTTCAGATCCTGAGCGTATCCTTCAGCGCACGCTGGAGATTAATCCGCGTTATGTTCCGGCTCTGGAAACCTATGGCACCTTGTTGATGCGCAACGACAAGGAAGAGCAGGCCCGGGAATTTCTTGATGAAGCCCTGCGAAATAATCCTGAATCGATTATGGCGCTGGCTACGCTTGCCGCCCAGGCTGCGCTGAATGAAAGAATAGATGAGTATGCCGGGCTGGAGCAGCGCGTCAATGATTTCAGCCCGAACAATGCCGCTTTTTATGCTGAAATTGCGGATACTTTCGGCAATAACTATCGATTCACGGAAGCGGTAGAGTATGCGCGCAAATCAATAGCCGCTGATCCTCGCTACTGGAAAGGGCATACTTTGCTGGGTAGCAACCTGGTCCGTCTTGGTGAGGAGGATGAAGGCAAATATCATCTGGAACTGGCCTTCGAGAGTGATCCTTTCAATGTGCTGACCTCCAATCTGCTGCAGGTATTCGATACGCTGGAGTCTTATGCAACGCTGGAAAGTGAACATTTCCGCGTCAATATGAGCCATCGCGATGCCGGCATATTGTGGCCTTATCTGGAGCCCCTGCTGGAAGAGAGCTGGGATCAGCTCACCGCTAAATACGGTTACGAGCCGGAAGTACCCGTGATACTGCAGATTTTTGAACGTTCCGAAGATTTCGCCGTGCGCTCGGTCGGGCTGCCGGATATTGGTCCACTGGTGGGCATCTGTTTTGGCAAAGTCGTCACCCTGATCTCTCCGGATACACTAAGCGCTAACTGGCAGGAAATTGTCTGGCATGAACTGGTCCATGTCTGGACCTTACAGATGACCGCTAACCGCATGCCGCGCTGGGTTTCTGAAGGCATTTCCACCTGGGAAGAACACGAAGCCAGACCGGAATGGGGACGTCGTCAAGGCCTCGAACTGGTGCGTGCAGTGCGTGAAGGCAAACTGCTGCCGGTTGGCAGCCTGAATGAAGGCTTTACCGGGGCCAGCAGCAACGCCGACCTTGGCTTCGCTTATTTTCAGTCTTATCTTGTCGTCGATTATATTGCCAAAGAATTTGGTTTCGAGAAGCTGCTGGGGCTGGTCAAGGAGTATGCCTATATTCGCGAAGAGGATGAGATGTTCCGGAACGTGTTTGATCAGTCCCTGGAGGAGTTTGATACCGGATTCCGCATGTGGATCAATCAGCGGGTCGCCGATATTAATGTGTATGTGCATTACGAGGATGCCCCTGATGAAGGCGCCGGGCACGGTCACGGTGTGCGCGAAAACTCCAGCGCGGTGCTGGCAGAGCTCTACAATAACGCTTCCCTGAAACAGCATATGCGGCAGCGAATTCAAACCGAGCCCAGGGATTTTCAGGCGCATCTGCAACTTGGTGTGGTGTTGTTTAAAGAAGAGAGTTATCAGGATGCTGAAATGCATCTGCAGGTAGCCCATGAACTGCTGCCCGATTATTCAGGCTACCCGAGCCCGCCGCTGGTGCTGTCTCAGCTTTATGACAAGCAGGGTAATCGTGACGGCATGCTGGAACAGCTGAAGATATTGTTAGGCAATCAGCAACATGACTATGATTCGGCGATGGTACTGGCCAATGTTGCGCTGGAGAGCAGTGCTTTAGCCGAGGCTGAATATTATATCGCTCGGGCACTTGCTGTTGATCCTTATAAGCTCGATGTTCACCGCAGTGCTGCGGCACTGGCCGGCGCCAGCGGAAATACCGCAGACGCTGTGCGCGAACATGAGATTCTGGTGAATCTGGACGTTAATGATCCGGTCGAGGCGAGAACAAACCTTGCTCAGGCGTATCTGAGGAATGGTCAGAGTCCGCAGGCGCGGCAGAACATTCTGCGTGCCCTGGAAGTGGCTCCCACTTATCAGCGTGCACAGCGCGTGCTGCTGGAATCAATTGAATCGCTTGAATCAGAGAGGACAGATCTGCAGTGATGCTGAAGCGTAGCAATCTCCCCATGTTGCTTTGCCTGTGCACCTTACTTTCGGTGCTGGGTTTTGTGCAGGCAGTTGACGCACAGCCTCCTGGCGGTCTGCCAGGTGGTGGGACGCGTGGCGGTGTCGCCGTTGATCTCGATCTGAATACTTTTAACGCGAATCGAAATAGCTCGGAGGAAGCAGGTCCGGTGGATTTCGTCTGGCTACGAGGCCGCTACACTAACTATCCTGGCGGCAGTCGAGGTTTTCGTCGGGGCGGTGGCTGGTGGGATACTGATTATCCTGATGCGGAATCCAATCTGCTGCGCGGCGTGCAGCGCTATACCAATATTGATGCCAGCAGCACCAGTTATCGCTTTATGGACCTGACTGATCCCGAACTTTTCGAACATATATTTCTCTATATGAATATGAAGCGGGTTCCTATTGGTACCACCTACAGCGGACCGAACTTCAATCCTGAAGAGATTGAAGGGCTGCGGGAATTTATGTTCCGTGGCGGCTTCGTGATGCTGGATGACTTCTGGGGAGAGGAGCACTGGCAGGATTTCCTGGTCGAGATTGCTAAAATCTTTCCCGAGCGTGAGCTGGTTAAACTTGATACCAGCCACGAGATTTTTCATGCCCTTTACGATATCGATGAGATCGCACAGGTGCCAGGTCGAATGGTTACCTGGGATGGCGCTGGATTTAATCTGGATGACCCCGCCTATCCACCATCGGTGCATGCGATTCTGGATGACGACGGCCGCGTCATGCTGGTGGCAAACTATAACAGCGACCTTGGTGACGGCTGGGAACACACTTATTACGAGCCCTATCCAACACGTTACACCAATGAAGCCTACAAACTTACCCTGAACTATCTCATTTATGCGTTCACGCACTAACAGCTTGATAAGCGACAGGACAACACTATGACAGATTTTGAGAATGTAATTGACGATGCAGCAGCTGGTCTGGATAAACCGGATGACCTGGCACTTGTAAAGAAAATGCAGCAGGGACGCGATCAGATCGTCAATGAAATTAGAAAGGTAATTATCGGTCAGGAAGAAGTGATTGATGAATTATTGATTGCACTGTTTGCCGGCGGACACTGCCTGGTGACTGGTGTGCCAGGGTTGGCAAAAACATTGTTGATCAAGACCGTTGCCGACATTCTGCAGGTGGATTTCAGCCGCATACAATTCACGCCCGACCTGATGCCAGCCGACGTGGTCGGTTCCGAGATTGTTGAAGAAGTGGCCGGCGTGCGCAAACTGGTGTTCATGAAGGGTCCCATTTTCACCAACATTCTGCTGGCGGACGAGATCAATCGCACACCACCAAAAACTCAGTCCTCATTGCTGGAGGCGATGGAAGAACGCCAGGTCACGGCTGCGGGCGTTACCCATAAAATGTCACATCCTTTCTTTGTACTGGCAACTCAGAACCCGATAGAACTTGAAGGCACCTATCCACTGCCCGAAGCGCAGCTGGACCGGTTCATGTTTAAGATTGAGCTGGGTTATCTGTCCGAAGAAGACGAGGTGACAGTGGTGGGCAACACCACCCAGATTATTGATAACACAGTCTCTCATCCACTCAGTGGTGCAGATATTCTTGAATTCCAGCGTATCGCCCGTCAGGTTCCGGCGGCTCAGGCGGTAATCCGTTATGCCGTAAGACTGGTGCATGCGTCGCGGCCGCAAAGCCCCAATGCGCCTGATTTCATCAAAGACTGGGTAAGCTGGGGTGCCGGTATCCGCGCTTCACAGAACCTGGTGCTGGCCGGAAAAGTAAGGGCACTGTTACGTGGCCGTTACAACGTGTCTTACGGCGACATCCGAGCGCTCGCGCCTTCAGTGCTGCGGCACCGGATATTATTGAATTTTCATGCCGAAGCTGAACGAATTAATACCGATGAGGTGGTCAGACGTCTGCTGGAAGTTGTTCCGGAGCCCGCGTCCAATCTCTAGGAAGCCGGACCGCTCACACCAATCAGTTATCTTAGCAGTACACAACAGAAGCACACAGCGATGGCAGCGAGCAATTTTCTTGATCCGACCGTACTCAGTAATCTCGATAACCTCGAGTTGCGTGCGCGGGTCGTCGTGGAGGGCTTTATATCCGGCCTTCACAAAAGTCCGCACCGCGGATTCAGTGTCGAGTTTAATGACTATCGGCATTACTATCGCGGCGATGACATGCGCCACGTTGATTGGAAACTGTATGCGCGCAGTGACAAATTCTATGTCAAGCAGTATGAAGATGAGACCAATGTGCGCTGCTATATTGTGCTCGATTCCAGCGCTTCCATGGGTTATTGCTCGGGTGCAATGAGCAAGCTCGAATATGGCCGTACCCTGGCATCAGCACTGGCTTATTTTGTGATGAGGCAGCGCGACGCGGTGGGCCTGATTACCTTTGACGAGAAAGTAAAAGATTATATCCCTGCCATGTGCCGGCAACCGCATCTGATCCGCATTCTGCGCACCCTGGCAGAACTGAAGGCTGGCAATGCCACTGATGTGGCGCGACCACTGGCCGATCTCGCCGCTAACCTGAACCGAAAAAGCCTGGTGGTGCTGATCAGCGACATGCTCGATGATGAAGTGAAGATTATTAAAACCCTGCAGCAACTGCGCTCTATGGGCAACGATGTAATCCTGTTCCATGTGCTGGATGATGCGGAGTTATTATTCCCGTTTAATCAATCCTCTGAATTTATTGATTCAGAAACACAGGAAACCTATATCACCTCCCCGGCAGCGATTCGCAACAGCTATCTGGAAAATCTGAACCAGTACCTGAGCTACTGCAAAAAGCAATGTCAGAGCAGCGGGGTTGATTATTGCCTGCTTAATACCTCGCAGCCGCTTGATGCAGCATTGTCATCCTACATGGCCCGCCGAGCCCGGAGTTTTTAGTGACTTTTCTGACCCCATTATTTCTATTTGGTTTGCTGGCTGCTGCGATACCTGTAGCAATCCACCTGATTCGCAGAGAGAAACCGCCAAAGGTTATTTTCAGTACGCTGCGCTTCATCAAAACCACCACCAAAAAGCTGGTGCTGTTCCAGCAGATTCAGCAATGGCTGTTATTGCTGCTGCGCTCTGCCGTTATTGTCCTGCTGGTGCTCGCGTTTGCGCGGCCCCTGTTTGATCAATCGATAGCCAGAATGCTCGATGCCGAGCCAGAGGCGGCGGTTGTGCTGTTCGATGTATCTCTGAGCATGCAGTACGGAGACAATTTTGAGCGCGGCAGAGAGGCGGTCCGGCAGATATTGGCAGACCTGTCTCCCGGTGATGAAGCGGCGCTGGTCAGTTTTGCCAGCACTGCTGTCAATGTTTCAGAGTTAACCACCGATATCAGCCAGCTACGCAGTCAGGTAGACGCCATGGCTGGCCCAGGCTATGACACTGTGCGGTTCTTTCCGGCCCTGCGGCTGGCCAACGAAATACTGGACAGCTCCGCTTATGAGGCAAAGAAGGTTTATCTGGTTTCTGATTTTCAGGCCAACGGACTCACCGAAACTGATCAGGGCTGGACACTGGCGCCGGGAGTCTCCTTTACCGGCATTGATGTAGGTGAGAGTGAGACCAGAAATGTGCTGCTCACTGATGTGAGATCGCCAGCCCGCTTGATTGCAGATAGCAGCGACTACAACATTCTCGCACGGGTTCGCAGTACCGGCAGCGTGCATGTGCCGCGCGCTCAGGTGCTGCTGCGGATTGATGGGGAAACGGTATCTCAGGAAACCGTAGAATTGACCGACCGCTCCGAAACGGTAGTCACTCTTCCCGCCCGGTTTGAAAACAGTGGTGCTCACACGGGCGAGATTGTGGTTTCTGGAGATGATTTTCTGGTGGACAACAGCTTTTATTTCACCATTGATGTACTGCCCCGGATCCGGGTACTGATCATCAACGGTGATCCTTCACCCAACTGGTTTGATGATGAAAGTCACTGGCTGAATCTGGCCTTGCAGGGCATGGGAGATTCGCCCTTTGAAGTACAGACCGTCGATGTGCCGCGTTTTGACAGTGATGCGTTGACGCAGACCGACATTGTGGTACTGATGAACGCAGCTGACCTGGGTAGCAGCGCAGTGACTGCGATAAATAACTATGTGCTTGCCGGTGGCAGGGTGCTGTTTGCCCCTGGTGACATCGTCAATGCAGAACAGTTTAACAGCCAGTTTGGCGCAATATCCCCGGCAACTCTTGAGAATCCGCTGTTGCTGGATCAGACCATTAATGATTATCTGCTGATTGCCGATGTTGACCGAAGACACCCGGCTTTGCGCCCGCTTGAACTGGATTGGAATGCACGCTTTGAGGCGGTCTGGTCAGTAACGGCTGCTCCCGATTCGGCCGTGCTGATGCGCTTTGATAATGCCATGCCGGCCTTGATAGAGCGTTCAGTGGGCGAGGGCACGACTATGCTGTTCGCATCTGCACTCGATCTGGAGTGGAGTAATCTGCCACTGCAGGGGCTGTATGTGCCATTCATGCACGAAACGCTGCGCTATATGGTGCAACCGGTATTGAAGCAACGCGCCTACCAGGTGGGAGACATCATTGATTTGAGTCCTGAGATCATCGCGAGATCTGCCACTCTGGCTTTGCGAGAGTCCGATGGTACAGTTCGGTCACTGCCTGCTGACAGTCCGTTTTATACAGCACAGCGTCCGGGTCTGCTCAATGCGGGCGCAGAAGGAGAGGCGTATTACGCTGTGAATCTCAACCCAGCCGCATCGGATCTGGCCAGAGTTCTGCCAACTCTGGTTCATGATCGGATTATTAATCCCGATACCACGCCACAGCAATCAACCCAAGTGCGCACGGCGCAACTGGTCGCTGAATTGGAACAACCGCAAAGATTGTGGTGGTGGATTACAGGACTGGTGATGCTGTTGCTGCTGGTAGAAGGCTATATTGCCAACAGGACTTATCGATAAGCGTCGATAAATGCTCGGATATCAACATCGCGAAGAGTCAACAGCAACAACGGTTGCCGCTGACTCATCAACTCATTCAATGATTAAGCGCTGACCTGCTGAGGCTGGCGGCGTCTGAACAGATTCCTGAACGTGTGCAGATGACTGCGCAACTGATACGGCAGAGCGAGCATTGCCGGCGTGACGATCAGGGTCAGGATGGTCGCGAATGACAGACCATACACAATCGCACTTGCCAGGCTCACCCACTGCGAAGTAATCGGGCCGCCAACTTCAATTTCGGCGCCAATCAGATCCATTGACACATGCATCGCCAATGGCAGCAGACCGCAACCGGTGGTGAAGGTGGTCAGGAACACTGGACGCAGACGCTGCACCCCGGTCTGGATAATGATTTCCTTGATATCCCAGTCTTTATGCGTGGCCTTCAGGTAATTGAAGGTATCAATAAGCACAATATTATTGTTAACAATGATACCGGCCAGCGCGACGATTCCAACCCCGGTAAGAATGACACTGAAGGTCTGACCCGTGGTCAGCAGTCCCAGCAGCACGCCTGCGGTCGAGAGCAGCACAGAGGAGAGTATCAGCAGCGCTTGGTAGTAGCTGTTGAACTGAGTAACCAGCACAACCGCCATCAACATCAGTGCCAGCGCGAACGCACCCATCAGGAAGCTGAACGAGGCTTCCTGCTCTTCATTGGCACCGCGGAAGCGATAATTAACACCGGCAGCCATTGTATTCTCGTCCAGCCAGGACTGTAACTCCTGCAGTTTATTAGCAGTAACCTCTCCCGGAGCTGGATTAGCACGTACATAGATTACCCGGCTGCCATTAACCCTCTGGATGGAACTGACCTTGGGTTTGGCCTCGCGGGTGATAAAACTGCTGATTGGCACCAGTCCACCAGCAGTATTGATTTTAATAGTGTCGATTTGTTCCAGACCCCGATACTCAGCCGGATAGCGTACGCGGATGTCGACTTCTTCCTCACTGTCGTCCGGACGATAATCGCCCATGAAAACCCCATTAGTGAGCAATTGAACCGCTGTACCGATCTCTGCGATGTTTGCGCCGAACATGGCTGCGCGTGCGCGATCTACGGTAATTTCCCATTCGATGCCCGGAATCGGTGTGGTGTCATCGATATCAATCAAACCCTGCATCTCATTGCTCATGAAGGCACGGATACGCCTGGCCTCGCTGATCAGAGCCTGGAGATTCTCACCATAAAGTTCAATCTGCAATTCCTTGCCCACTGGAGGACCCTGCTCGATAGAGGAGATTTCAGCTCTGATGCCAGGAATATTACTGATCGCTTCGCGATAAAGATTTTCAACCTCGAAACCATCCGGCTCGCGTACCCGCCGATCGGTCATTTCCACGAAAATGGTACCTACCAGATCGGGTGCCGAACCCTGACCGCCCCCGGTACTGCGGCCAGCGCCTGACTGGCTGACAATGTTCTTGTAATAGCCGACAGCTACTACCCGTGACTCAACGTCGCGCACAATATCGCGGATCTCTTCAGGTGAAAAATTACCTTGCGCGAAAACCAGAATCTGAGTCTGATTCGGTTCTACACTGGTAAAAAATTCCACACCGGCACCAAATCTTGCGTAGGCTGTAACTATCGATACCAGCATCACAATGCTGCCCACAAACATGATTCCTGGCGACCCTACGGCTACGCGCAGGATTTTGGCATAAAGGCCAGTGATGCCACCTATATGAGCAGTGTCGGACTCCTCTGGCTTACGCATCTGCGCTGTGCTGGTCGAGTAGCGGCTGCTTTTACCGAACAGGGAACCCAGTGTCGGAGCAAATAACAGGGCATATAACAGGGAACCGACAAGCACTGCGAATACAGTGATCGGCAGATAGCGCATGAATTCACCGGCGACACCCGGCCAGAACATCAACGGCAGGAAGGCTGCAAGGGTAGTCGCTGTCGAGGCCATGATCGGCCAGAACATGCGGTTGACCGCCTCATGATAGGCGTCTTCTTTGGTATAGCCCTCCATCATTTTCCGATCGGCATACTCGACCAGCACAATGGCGCCATCAATCAACATACCGAGACCCAGCAACAGGCCGAAAATTACCATGAAGTTATAGGTGAAGCCCAACGCTGAAATGATGATGAATGCAAAGAAGAATGAGAAAGGTACCGCCAATGTCACCAAAATCCCGGAACGGATTCCAACGGCAGCAACAACCACTACCAGTACCAGGAACATAGCGGTAGCCATATTGCCTTGCATACCCATATTCTGCTCGATAACCAGAGGCGCGGTGTTGTTTAGGTAGGAGATCTGGACCGCTGGCGGCAGGCCTGGTCGCATTTCCTTAACGATCAGATCAATCTGATCCATGGCTTCGATCAGATTGGCGCCTTTGCGCTTTTGCACATTGATAGAAATGGATGGCTCGCCATTTGCATAGGAGTAACGCGTAGCATCTTTGAAAGTACGTCGCACCTCGGCAATATCGCTGAGCGTGAGCACGCCACTGGAACTTGCCGCGATGGGCAGATCAAACAAATCCTGCTGTGTCTCGATCAATCCTGGCAATTTAACAGAGAAGCTGCCTTGCCCGGTATTCACAGCGCCCGCCGGAATCAGCCGATTGTTATTGGTAACGGCCTGAATGATCTGTTGATTGCTGATGCCATAAGTTTCCAGCTTGGCCGGGTCAATGATGGCCTCAAGCAGTTCTTCCCGATTTCCAACCATATCAGCAGAGAGTACCTGCGGCAGTGTTTCGATTTCCCGCCTAAGATCCTGAGCTACTTTCAATAGCACGCGCTCTGGCACACCCTTGCCGCGCACAGCGATCTGCACGACGGGTGAACTGGCTGCTGAAATCTCCTGAACAAGGGGTTCTTCTGTTGATGCAGGGAAACGAGCCTTGGCACGGTCAATCGCCGCACGGGTTTCCTGTAATGCCACATTGGAATCAAGACTGACGTCAAACTCGACCACCACCGTGGCGACACCTTCCCCGGAGATTGAACTGATCTGAGTGATGCCTTCAACTGATTTCAGTTCGATTTCCGTGGGTTTGGAAAGCAGGCGCTCAGCATCTTCGGGGGAAATTCCCTGGTGGACTATGGTAGTGATGATTACCGGGACCGTGACGTCGGGATTGAGTTCTACAGGGATCGACAGGTAGGAGAAAAAGCCAGTGAGCATAATCACTATGAACACACTGATCGTTGTGCGTGCTCTTGAAACTGCTGACGTGATGTAGCGCATGAGTCTGCCTTCCTGTTGTTTTAACGAGTTTTTGACGACCCTGGCTGCGGTCAGAACAATTATTGACACAAAGCTGCATCAGTCAAAAAGATGATGCAGCAGATAATTCTTAGTCAACTTTAGTTGCTGCCACTTGCAGGCCTGGCGGTTTCTACTGTTTGACCGGCGAACACGATTTCCTGGCCCAGCGTGATGACATCAGCCTGGGCCGGCAGACCGGTGACCCAGAAGCCAGGATTCATGCCAGTGCTTTCGCCGACTATATTTACCTCGGCGAACTGCACCACATTGTCACTGCCAACCAGTTTAACTCCAGTGGCACCGCCGTCATTCAAAGTTAATGCTGAAGGCGTGATCAGATGCGCCTGGATCTCTGTGCCAGCAATATAAATTTCGGCAGTAAGCCCGTGTCGAATCGGAAACTCTGTCGATGCCAGCTCTATTTCAATACGATAGCTGCGGGTCGCCGGATCAGCTGCGCGCGAGATATAAGTTAATTTTCCCTGCACAGCTTCACCCGTTACCAGACTCGCCATTACGCTTGCGCCTGGTGACACTTTGGCAACATCCTGTTCTGACATCTCACCGGTCAACAGCATGGGGGTATCGTCCAGCAAAGTTCCGCAGCTGCCGCCGTTATCCATCAGATCGCCAACTTCGACGGCCCGGCTTTCCATAATGCCACTGAAGGGGGCAACTATTTTGGTGCGCTTGAGCGCCAGATCAGCGCGTTGTGCAGCAGCGCTGGAGGAATCCAGTGCGGCTTTGAGCTGAGCAATAGAGGCGCGTGAGGTCAGGCCCCGGGTTTGCAGATCCAGAGCGCCTTCATATTCAATTTTTGCCTGCTCTTCGCGGCTGCTGGCTTCCTGCAAATCTGCGGCTCGCGAATCAACTGCAAGCTCGCATAAAACGTCGCCCTGTTTGACTCGGGCTCCGCGCAGCACGGGCGTTGCGATCACTTTACCGGACGTCTCGGCGCGTACATCAACCAGACGAGTGGCCTGAGTGACACCACGTACCCGCACGCGCTGGACAAAATCCTGCACACTGACAGGGGTGGTGCGTACAGTGAAGGTCCCGGCATCATTACCCACAACACTATCAGCAGGCACGGCACGAATGACTGCATCGGTGTGTACTGATTCATATTGATCGGCAGGGCTGGTGCGGTCATGCGGCATTAACATCCATACCGCCAGAGCAATGGTCAGGCCTATAGCAACGAGGTGTTGTAACTTCACTTCAATCTCCAGTGATTGAGAATTCTTTTGCGACCGTCCAGCTGGTCTGGTTTGAGGGCAATTATTGTACGGATTTTCGGAATAAAGTGCTGCTGCTTACTGCTTTTTAGTGTTACGCATTGTAACCATGCGGCAATTGATTGCAATGCGACTGGTCGCATTACAGGCCCGGACTGTGGTGTATTTTAATTATCCGCTTTCGAGGCACTGCCTGCGGCCTGCTAATCAGGCATTTTGCGAACGCTTCTGATTGCTATACCATCGCGGCATCTGGATCATATTCAGTCATTTGAGAAATAATTTTTCTAAGCAGGATACGCAGCAGGAGCTTTGTAAGATGAAGGATCTTTCAAAAAAAACCGCAATTATTACTGGTTCAGGCACGGGGGTAGGGGCTGCAACCGCCAAGTTGCTGGCCTCACTGGGATGTCACGTGGTGATTAATTACAGTCGTAACGAAACTGCAGCGATGGCAGTGGCCGCAGCCTGCGAGCAACTGGGCGCGCAGACGCTGGTATGTAAAGCTGATGTTGCCAATGATGCGGAATGTCGAGCAATGGTGAATGCTGCGGTCGTCAGATGGGGGCATGTAGATATTCTGGTGAATAATGCCGGCACCACAAAATTCTGTGATCATGCTGATCTTGAGGGGCTGGACGCGGATGACTTTGCGCGTATCTACGGCGTTAATGTGATTGGACCCTTCCAGATGATCCGCGCCGCCGCCGCTTCCATGAATGCACAGAAAGAGGGCGGGGTAGTAGTGAACGTGGCATCAATCGCTGCTATCACAGGTATTGGCAGCTCAGTAGCCTATGCTGCATCCAAGGGGGCGCTGGTTACCATGACCCTGTCGCTGGCACGCGCACTGGGACCAAAGATCCGAATTAATGCAGTCTGTCCGGGATTTATTCAGGGGGAATGGTTGCGCGAAGGTCTTGGCGAGGAGAAGTATGAGGCTATGAAACTGCGCAACGAGCGCAATGCGCCATTAGGAGTGACTGCCTGTGCGGAGACAGTGGCTGAGGCGATTCTGCACTTCATCAGCGGCCCACAGATAATTACCGGCGAGACGCTGATTGTAGACGGTGGCGCGCACCTGAACACAGTGCCGCTGGGTAGACGATGAGACGATTCTGAGGCTCGTTACGAGAACGGGCAGCCGTTTTGCCAGCTTAGCCAGCAACCGGCTTCTTCTGCAGCTTGCGCTGCAGGGTGCGTCGATGCATTTTCAGCTGTCGGGCAGTTTCCGAAATATTGCCATCGTTCTCTTTTAGTATTTTCTGAATATGCTCCCATTCCAGTCGCCTGACTGACATGGGACTGTGAATCGAGTAGCTCTGCGGTGCAGATGCATCAGCGGGCAACAATGCTGCAAGTATCTCGTCGGCATCGGCCGGTTTGGCCAGGTAATTGTCTGCACCCAGTTTGATGGCATCTACAGCCGTGGCAATACTGGCGTAACCAGTGAGTATCAGTATCCGCATTAATGGATTCTTTGCTCTGAGCAGTGAAATCAACTGCAGTGAGGAATGCCCGCCGAGGTTGAGATCGAGAATTGCACAGTCAAAGCAGTTTACTGCAATCAGGTCGCGCGCCTGGCTGGTATTGCTGGCGCAATACACCTTGTAGCCGCGCCGCTCCATAGCACGCCCGGTGACATGGGAAAAGACTTCGTCATCTTCCACCAGTAATAAATTCAGTTCGGTCATTCTGATTCCTTATGCGGGCTCAAGGCTGCTTCATCTTAGAGCTGGCAGCTTGATAATACTCATGGCGCCGCCACCACTCAGATTGAACATCTCAATGCTGCCACCGAGTTTTTGCACGGTCGCATTAGCCAGAAAAATTCCGAGCCCCATGCTGTCTTTGCGGGTAGAAATGAACGGCTCACCCAGATTCTCCATCACTTCCGCAGGAATGCCGGGTCCATCGTCTTGAATACTGATTTCTACAAATTCTGTTTTGAAATTGTTATGGAAATTCACATTGACCCGTGAGGCAGCAGCCTTGATGGCATTTTCAATTATATTGATTAATGCATGTTTCAGACTCAAGTCATCGGGCAGAAGTGCAGCTGAGCTGTGATCCGTAACGGTAAATTGAATAGTGGCGGCAGGATGGATATTCACGATGTAGTCCTGGATGTCGTGCAGGAGTGCACCCAGTGCCTGCCGGTCGGAGCCTTCATGGTTTGCTTTATTGTAAAAACGCGTTAACTGATTCAGGGACTCCTTGCAACGATTGACCTGCTGCTTCAGCAGGCTGATATCTGCTTTGATCGATTTCTGCTTCAGACTTTCCTCAGTCTCCTTGTCCAGATCGGTCAACAGAACCGACATGGTTGACAGTGGTGTGCCAAGAGCATGAGCCGTACCCGCCGCCAACGTACCTATGGCCACCAGTTGTTCATTTCTGATGGCGCTTTCGCGGCCTTCGGCAAGGGCAAGTTCTCTGCTGCGAATAGCTGCAGCCATACGGCTGACAAATACCGTGATCAACACCGCGCTGACTACAAAGGTGACCCACATGCCAACCAGATGGAGTTGAAAGCTCTCTGCACCCTGGCTGGCATTGTGACTGACGCTGTGGTCGATGGCGTTGCCGTCCTGGAGTTCCGCAACCAGAAACAAGGTATAGATGCCAATAGCCAGCACTGCAAAAATACTCAGATACAGCTGAGTTAACAAGGTTGCACCTACGGCCAGCAGCACCAGCAGGTAAGAGATCAGGGGGTTACTGGCACCACCGGTGTACAAAAGGATAATCAGCAGGAAGATTACGTCCAGCAACAGGTGTCCGAACAATTCATGACTGGAGATAATCCATGGCTGGCGTAAGCGCCACATGGTTGCTGCCAGACTGAGTAAAATGCCTGCCAACAGCGGTGCTATCAGCGCGAAAGAGACTTCCAGTTGAGCGGTAGCGGCGAATAACAGGGCGCCACTGACGGTAAACAGGGTTACCAGCATGCGCAGCATCATCAGGCGTTGCAGCGCAATGCGCGCTGAACTGCTGCCGACAGGGTCAGGTTTCAGTATTTGCAGCATGAGTTGAGCAGGTCTTATCATGGCGTGGATTCTACCGCCTTGCCGAATCGCATACCACTCTGTTGCTGAATGCGGTTATTTCTGCAAGGCGCCGGCGCGGCATTTACTCAGTTGGCGCCGAAGCAGCGCCAGGTTATAGTTCCCGCCATGAGCTCCCGCCAGTTTAAATTTCCCGCCAATATCTATGCCACTGCGCTTGAGCTGGCTTATGGCAGAGCAGAATTCACCGGTTACGGACTCGCAGAAATTTCTTCAGATGGCCGTCCCATCAATGTCAATGCAGCACAACGTCAGGTTGCCAACTTACTGCTTGCGCGCCTGCCGTCAGCACCCCTCAGGATCTTAGAGGTCGGCTGCGGGCTTGGAACTCTTGCAGTCGAAATGGCCCAGGCCGGTCACAAGGTCACGGCAATTTCAAACGATCCTGCGGAGATCAAACTACTGCAATCTGCAGCAGGCCCGAATCTGCAATGCCAGCACATCCAGTTTGAGACGTTTAACAGCACTCGGAAATTTGATGTCATCATCTTCCAAAACTCTGCACATTACATAAAGTCATTGAACCTGCTGACCAGGGCTCAACAGCTCTTATCCGCCGGCGGGCAACTGCTGATCAGCGATGAATTTGTACTCGATAACAACCGGATTGAACCAGGTTTCATTGCTGTGCTGAAGGATTTTCTGCAACTTGCTGAGCGACTTTCTTTCCGGGTGTGCGAGCAGATTACCTTTGGCGAAGAGGTTGCTGTCTGTATTGACACGTTCCTGCGGCTGCTGGAAAACCATCAACAAGTGCTGATGGAGCTGTGTCCTGGTGCTGAGTTAGAGGAATTGCATGCGGCGCTGGTAGTAAGCAGTGAAAAATTTATCAGTGGACGCCACGCATATGCACTGCTGGATCTGCGCGCTGGCACTGATCCTGATAATGATGAGGAGATTTTTGGAGATATAGATTCCTTTGTGCCCGCAGAAATAAAGCAATTATTCGAGCGAAGCTTCAATACGGCATTCGATGAACAGGTCTGGGCATGGAAGTACGGCAATGGTCGAGGCAGGGCAGTCTGTATCCGTCAGCACGGGAACATAGTTGCTCATTACGGTGGTGCGCCCCGTGACATTCTCTACTTCGGTGAAGCTCATAAAGCAATGCAAATCTGTGATGTAATGGTGCTGCCGGAAAAGCGCAGTTTTTTCAGCCGAGAGGGATTATTTTTTCGCAGCGCCGCCACCTTCCTTGAACAAGAGGTCGGTAATAGCGCTGAGCATTTGCTGGGTATCGGATTTCCGAATATCAAAGCCATGCAACTTGCTGAGCGTTTGGGTCTTTACCATAAAACTGATGAACTGGTCGAAGTGATTTATCCGGTTGTTGATCTTTCCATTCCAGCAGCATGCGCTCAGCAGCAGTTGAGCGCAGAACGTTTTGATCCGCTGGAGGTTTCAAATCAAGTTAAGGTAGATCAACTCTGGAAACTCATGCGGGTAGAATATCAGGATGCCGTTATCGGACTGCGGAACTGGGATTATTTAAATTACCGCTATTTCAGCTATCCTCACGCCCGCTATTATTACTATCAGGTGCTTGATGCCGCCCGCCAGTTGATTGGCTTACTGGTGCTGCGTGAACATGGCGGGTCTTTGTTACTGATGGATCTTATATCCAGGCCTGCTGATATGCCCGCTGTGATAGAGACCTGTCATCGCCTGCTCGTTCAGCAAGCTGAAACTGATGTTCGGCTGCACAGCTGGATTACCCGCGCTCAGGCACACAAATTGATGACAGCAGCAGCGACTGTGCGTGAACTGCAGATCGAGATTCCCTGCAATCGCTGGAGCCATGGTCCCGCTACTGAAACCCTGGCAGGGGCATGGTGGTTGACTGCGGGCGATATGGATTTCATGTAGGAATGGATGCGATGCCGGTGCTGGTCGCTTGCTCCCCCCGCAGAGGCTCCCTGGGGTCCGATATGCGCGCAAGCTGGCGTTTCAATGGCAGTTATAAGGGGTTCTGCGGTATATTGCGCCCCATCAACAAATACAGGACAAGCAGCTATGGATAAATCGGCACCTGGGTTTAAGACATCGTTAAAAAGGTTGATTATTTTTCAATTCAAACTCGCCGCCGATGCGCTGCGTGATTTTCTGCTTAGTCCAATCAGCATCCTGATGTTTATTCTGGACATGATACTAAGACCTGATGGAGCGAGTTATTTCGACCGGTTGATGTCTGTGGGTCGCAAATCTGACCATCTGATTAATCTGTTTGAAGAGCATTCACAGGCTGAGCAGGCGCAGGATCTTAAACTTGTTAATTCAACTGCAGCAGATAAACCTGAATCTGAATAAGCAAAAGCCTTGAAGTTTTAAATTCTCCGCAAGAGGTTTGGATACGTGAGCATGAATAATATCTATGAGCAGAATCTGGAGCAGAACTCTGCTAATTACGCAGCCCTGACGCCTCTATCATTTCTTGAAAGAGCGGCTGCGGTTTATCCGCAATACACCGCAATTATTCATGGTGAAAAACATCAGAGCTGGAAAGAGACCTGGCAACGTTGCTGTCTGCTCGCTTCAGCCTTGCGCAAGCGTGGCATTGGCGAAGGACATACAGTTTCGTTTATGGCCGCAAATACCCCAGAGTTATTTGAGGCCCATTTCGGCGTGCCGATGACCGGGGCAGTGCTCAATGCGCTTAATATCCGTCTCGATGCCAAAGCAATTGCATTTATTCTGGAACATGCCGAAACCAGAATCTTATTCACCGACAGAGAGTTCAGCAGCACCATAAAAGCCGCTGTAGCTTTACTTAAGAATAAGCCCTTGCTTATCGATATTGATGATCCTCTGTATGAGGGCGGTGAGCTTTTTGGGGCGATGAGCTATGAGGACTTCCTGGCCGAAGGCGATGGCGATTACAGTTGCTTTCAGATTCGCGATGAGTGGCAGGCAATAGGTTTGAATTACACCTCCGGCACTACCGGTGATCCGAAAGGCGTAGTGAGTCATCATCGTGGCGCTTATCTCAATGCGATATCAAATGCCCTGTGCTGGAATATGCCAGCGAATCCTGTGTACCTGTGGACTTTGCCCATGTTCCATTGCAATGGCTGGTGTTTTCCATGGACACTGGCTGCGATGACCGGCACCAGTGTGTGCCTGCGGCAGGTGCGGGCAGACGCTATTTTCGCTGCCATTCACAAGCATCAGGTCACTCATTTGTGTGGAGCACCGGTGGTGTTGAACCTGCTGGTCAATGCCGACCCTTCCTTGCGGGTGGGTATTGAACATACGGTGCACGCAATGACCGCGGGTGCCGCGCCTCCTGCGGCAGTCATTGCTGGCATGGAGAACATGAATTTCCGAGTGACCCATGTGTATGGCCTTACGGAAACTTACGGTCCCTGTGTGGTGAGCGCTCCGCAGAAAGAATGGGCGCAGTTTGATATCGATACTAAAGCGGAATTAACGGCTCGTCAGGGGGTCAGGGCACCCATGCAGGATGAACTGATGGTGGCGGACCCGGTCACCTTGCAAGCAGTACCAAAAGACGGCACTACCATGGGTGAGATTTTCATGCGCGGTAACCTGGTTATGAAGGGATATCTTAAGAATCCTGCCACGACCAAAGCGTCATTCGCCGGTGGCTGGTTTCATTCCGGAGATCTTGCGGTATGGCATCAGGATGGCTACATACAAATCAAGGATCGCTCCAAAGATATCATTATTTCCGGGGGCGAAAATATTTCTTCAATTGAAGTGGAGAGCGTTCTGTTTAAACATCCGCTGATTCTGGAAGCCGCAGTGGTGGCCTGTCCTGATGACAAGTGGGGAGAGGTACCGTGTGCCTTTGTGACCTTGAAGACAGATGGTTCGCTGAGCAAGGCAGAACTGATCGCTTATTGCCGACAGGAGTTGGCTGGCTTTAAGATTCCAAAAAATGTGATCTTTGGCCCGATTGAAAAAACCTCTACCGGCAAAGTGCAAAAATATCTGCTGCGGGAGAAAGCAATTGCCGCAGTCACTCTATCAATAATCTCTGTCAATGCTGCCGACAACAGCTGAATCGTGGATGATCAGATCGACCTCCCGGCCCAGATAGATCATGCCATTGATCCTGGAGTTCGCGCCGATCTCCACCGTGGGTTTACGTGAAGATTTGTTGAATCCCAACAGCCACGGTCGGGATTTGGGGTTTTCAATAATGAGATCGCCTTCAATCACGCTGCCGTTCAGCACTCGAACATCGCCATTAAGGGTGCTGACATCACCGGCCACTGCGCTGGACACGAGTTCTATTGAGCCATTGACGGTGCTGATGTCCTGGCCAATCTGGCTGTTAATGCCCGTCTTTATCCCGCCATTGACGGTACTCAGCGAATCACTGACGGTTACCTCATCGCCAACCTGGATACTGCCGTTGACTGTTTCTGCCGACTGGATAGCGCTGTTATCGTAAAGCTGTACGCCCCCGTTTATGGTGCTGACATTGGCGACATCAGCGTAGGCATTAACACGGATGCTGCCATTCACGGTACTGACGTTTGCTGCAATCTGTGATTCAGCAATCTGGATGCTGCCGTTTACCTTGCGAATGCTTTGCCTTGCTTCCTCGGAATGCGCGACATTCAGATACACAGTAAATACCAGCGCAAGTATCACCGAGAAAAGAAGCCTGATGTTGTCTTGACCTGATGATTTCATGATTGTCTCCTGGCAAGTCATTTTCTGATCCCCTCAGATATTTATTAGTTACTTCTGGAGGTTACAAAGCAAGGACCTTGCCAACATTAAAATCACATACAAATCAAAAAGATAGAAAGGCGGTGTCGGACCCAGCTAGCGTTATTGACCATTAATTTCATTAATTTACCAAACTCTCTGGTGCATATCTTTACTCAAAGAAAGGTTTCGGCTACTGTCGATCGCAAAGCAGCCTCCCTGATTTAAAAAACCCAAGGACCATCCATGCGTTTATTGCAGCAGACTTGTATCAATTCATTTATTACCGTCGCATTTTTGTTAGTGTCATCATCGCTGTGGGCGGCAAGTGCGATCAGCCATCACAGCTTTGAGTCTGAAACACTTGGACGCAGCTATGTTTACAATCTCTATACACCGGACGGTTATGAAGCTTCCGGATTACGTTATCCCGTGTTGTATCTGCTGCATGGTGCATCTGGCACAGAGAACAGCTGGGTGCAGCAGGGTGGTGTGCAGCAAACAGCTGACGCATTGATAGCAGCGGGACTTATTCCTGCGCAGTTAATTGTCATCCCCGCAGATCCGAATTTCTGGTGGGCCGACACTAAGGCCGAAGCCGCCCAGTCTGCACTGGTGAATGATCTGATTCCTCACATTGACGCCAGCTATCGCAGCCTGGCGCTACGCGAAGGACGGGCAATATCCGGGTACTCGGCCGGTGGCTTCGGTACTACTAATGCGGCGCTGAAATATCCACAGTTATTTGCAGCAGCGGCGCCGTTAAGCCCAGCGGTTTATAATCCAGTACCACCGGCTAGCTCTTCAGCCACGCGTATTGATATCTTTCAAAATAATGGCGAGTTCGACCCGGAGGTATGGGCATCGCTGAACTGGGTATCAGTATTCGACAGCTATAAAAACAGCGGCATTACCGTTCCCTTCTATATCAACAGTGGCGATCACGACAGATTTGATATTGCCTGGCATGCCGCCGGATTTTTTCAGGCCCTGCGTGAACATCAGCCCGAACTGGTGGAGCTGCGCATATTTGATGGCGACCACGATTTCGCGGCCTGGGGGAGTTCATTGGGTGATGCCATGCAATATCTTGGAAAATTCCTGAGCACGCCGCGCTGAGACTAAAACCTCGCCTGCAGTGTCAGTCGCAAAGAACGAGGTTCGACAGGATGAAAATGTATATCCTCCTGAGGCGCTGTTTCATCGGACAACTGCGATTGGTAAAAATAACTGATATCGTGATCCTGACTGTCCAGCAGGTTCAGCAGCTCAAGCGTCGCAGTAAATCGCGGGTTAATCTGATAAACGCTCTGCAGATTGACTAACAATGTTGATTCTGAGCGAGGACGTCCGGATTCTGACAGTGGCGCTTTGCCAAGATATCGAAGTCGCAAACCACCGCTCCATTGATCAGCTTCGTGCACAATTAAGCCAAACGAGGCGGTATGGCTGACTGAGTTGGGGATATGGTTATCTGCGCCGACGCCGGAGAAGCGGGCGTGAGTGACGGTAATATCGGTATCCAGCAGCAGCCAGGAAGTGGGCGCATAAAGAGCGCTGACTTCGATACCGCGCCTTCTGCTTTTCTCTCGTGCCTCTGTGGCACCTGCATCACCCACATAGACCAGCTCGGACTCAAGTGCCATCAAAAATGTTGAAATCGTAATCCGGGTTTTAGGAATAATAGAATTACGTAATCCGAGCTCAATGCTCCGTGCTTTGGCCAGCGGGTCTACTTTATCGACAGGCTCGCCGCTGACCGGATCGATTGTGATAGTAGCGCCGCGTGCATCGTTGCTGTGAAATCCCTGACCAACACTAAAGTAGTATTCGGTCTGCCCCGGCGGGCTGTAGATAAGATTAAGTTTTGGACTGACAAGAGTTTCGGCCCCGGCGCCACTGTTATCAGGAATGTCGGCAGTCACATCAAACCGATAATGATCCAGACGCAGGCCGGCAACACTGCGGAAGTTCTTGCTCCATTGCTGTTGCACAGCAACCCAGCTGCTGCTTAATGATTGCTTGATGCTATCTTCACGTGTTGTCGCAAACACTGTTCTCTGCATGGTTTTATATAAACCGGTATCTATGTCATCGTAACGTGTCTGCAGGCCAAAGCTGACTTCACTGGGGGTATCAAATATTTCAGTCTGATAGCGATACTCACTGTCGAAGCCGAAGACATGGCGTTGATCGGATTGCTGGAATTGATCCCCGCGCAGGGGATCTTCCATGAAGTAAGTAAAGTTGGAGAAGAGATCAAGGTCATAGTCCATCGCATAGGCGTTTATTTTCCAGCGCGATACATCCTGATTTTGCTGCCAGTTGTAAGAGAGACTGCGACGCCGCGAATCGCCACCGCTGCTGGGATCAATGGTGCCAAAACGATCCAGGCTGCCGCTGTCAAGCGCACGCAACGGAATCTGGTCGGTGGCATTCCAGCTGTTATCGTAGCTCATTGCCGTCAGGTTCCAGGCTGAGCGCTCTGACTCCTGGTGAAATTTGACCAGGCCTTTGCGCTCGTTCAGGTCCTGATCAAGTTGCCAGGGACCACCGTAGCGGGTGGCAGCGCCTGCCAGAGTAAGTTTTCCCTCGCCTGCCACGAAGGATTGACCGGCGAATATCCGCTGATAGTCGTTCTGACCCACAGTCAGGCTGGCGTAACCCTGCCGCAGGTCATCAACGACGGCAAGCTCGGTGGAGCCAGCCGTTGCGAAATCGCCAATCTGCGCATAATAAGGACCTTTGCGGTAAGAGAGCGAGTCGATCAGTTCCGGGATTACAAAATTGATATCCGCATAACCCTGACCATGGGTATGAGTTGGCATATTGACCGGCATACCGTCCACACGAATTGCCAGGTCGGTGCCATGGTCAAGATTGAACCCACGCAGGAAGTATTGGTTGGCCTTGCCTTCACCACTGTGTTGAGTCGCTATGACACCTGGAATAAATTCCAGCAACTCAGCTGAACGTGATACCGGCCGCAGCTTTAATTGGGTATCAAATATTAAACCTTCAGTTGCTGTCTGTGGTTCGCCAACAAGGTCATTGACTTGACCGGCTACGATGATTTCTTCTATGTTATTGCTGGTCGGTTCAGCAGCATGTGAGCGCTGGGAGTGGGTTGTAATCAAACCGCTCGCTACGATCAGTATTATTACTGCAGTGCTTTGTTGACGCATTTTCAGGGATCCTTCCGTATTGATTTTTTGCAGTCTTCTGTCAAAGTGGTGATAGACCTGTGTCAACCCATGCTGCAGTCATATTGTATCGGTAGCAGACAATATACGTGCTGATTATCACGAAGATACGCAGCGTAAAATTTTAACTATCTGAAAATAGAGTACTTATCAGGAGAGCAGGAAACCGATACCTGCTCGGTTTTAACAAAAAATGATCAAAACTCGCGCCGCCTCAAATGCATTACCAGGTACTCTCGGAGAGTTGGAGCTTCTGGTGCTGGAAGTTTTGTGGAAAGAATCTGATCTTGACGCCAGAACAATCTGCGGCAGACTGCTTCGCAATAAGCCCTCATTAAGTACAGTGCAGTCAACTCTGGAGCGTCTGCACAGGAAAAATCTGGCAGGCCGCAGTAAACAGGGACGCGCATATCTGTATTTCCCCGTGGTAATGCGGCCGCAACTACTCGCACGTTTGATGAGCGATGTTATTCATCTGCTGCACGATGGCCGCATGGAAACCATACTGAGCAGTTTTGTGAATGTAGCCGCTGATCTTGATGAAAAATCGTTGCATGATCTTGAACAATTAATCAGACAGAAGCGCAGCGAACTGGAGGCCAGCGTGGTTGGAAAAGATAATGATGCTTAACACGATTGGATCCTTTTCAGCGCTCGTGCTGTTCTGCTGGCTGGTGTTTGGTTTTATATTCGCTGCATTTTACGGTCCGGTAAGCCGAGGTCTACTGCGCCTCCACCCAGGACACGGCAGTAATCTATTACTGATCTACCTGGCGGGACCGTTTCTACTTGCCTTGATAAGCACGGCTTTTTTATTTTTACCCGACACCAGAGTTGTGCTGATCGATTTGCATTGCCATGAAAACTGTCAAATTCACACCCCTGTCATACAATCGGCCTTAATCGCTGCGGTGGGTGTATTGAGTTTATTCAGTATTTTTACTGCTGCTTTTATAAAATCCTGGACCGCAGTCAGGCACTCATTAATGTTGGATAAGCAGTTTATGTTTCTGTCTCGCCAGCAGACTGGATATCGGATAATTAGAACCGACGAGCCGCTGGTGTTCACACTGGGTTGGTGGACTCCTCAGGTATATGTGGCAGACAGGGTGCTGGAATACTGCAATGACAAAGATATGGCGATTATCCTGAGCCATGAGCACGCGCATCAGTTACGCAAGGACAATCTGCGTCTGCTCGCCGCGCGGATATTTACTGCGGGTCTGCCTCTTAGTCTGGCTGCTCGAATACGTGCTGATCTGGCAGACATGACAGAGCAGGCCTGCGACTTTCATGCAGCAGCACAGCACGGCTATCTGGAAGTTGCAGAGGTGATCTTGAAGATAAAACGCCTGTTGTTGTCCAGTGGTTCGCGTTCAATTCCTTTTGGTGCAAGAGGTTTTGCTGAGTCGCAGGTGGAAAATCGAGTAAGAGCCTTATTACTCGGAGGCGTTTATACTGAATTGCACGAGTGGCAACTGTTATTGTCCGGCTCAGGGATAGTGCTGGTAATGTTGTTGATAGTAGAGCCACTGCACCACATGGCAGAGTGGCTTTTTAAAGTAATCGGATATCACTGATCGCAATCCTGACTGGCAGAAAATTATGCATGACTGGCGTCTTTATCAAAAACCTGTGACAACCTCGGCACGGAGAATATTCCGTTCAGGTAGATTCATTCTGGGCTTAATGATCTCTGCCTGGGCGGTTCCCCTGCTGGCTGCCAATACTGAACAGGTTCGTGACGCCGTTGAAGAAACCCGTCTGGTGTCCAGCTGGCACTGGCTGGAGACACAGCGAGACGGTGTGTCGCGAAACGTCTCGAATGTGGGGCGTTATCTTGATGACTGGCTGGCTGGTGAGGGTGTAGGTGAACGCAGCAATGAAAGCTATCTGCGCGTAAAGTTGAATCAGCGGGTGAGTCGCTATGATTCCTATGAGGGCACGGCGCGAATCAGCGGGCGCATCGATCTGCCACGGGCAACAGAGCGCTGGAAACTGATATTTGAATCCGAGGATGCAGAAAGAACATCGTTGAGTGATCAGCGCTTGAACAATATTCGACCTTCCTCAATTTCAGGGGGGTTCAGTTATCGATTGCCAGAACGAAATGGTTTACAGATGAGCCATGATGCAGGTGTACGAGGGCGCCTGCCAGTGGATCCGTTTTATCGATTTAAAGTTCGCTATGGTAAAAATCTGAATGAGAAGTGGTATGGCGGGGTTGATAGTAAACTGTATTTTTACCACCAGGATGGCTGGGGCCAGGACAGCCGCGTATATTTCAGCAGAACCATCAGCGACGGCCTGAATTTTCGGATGGATTCGGAAATGAAATTCAGTGACAAGCGCAATGAATTTGAGTTTGGACAATCTTTCTCTATTCATCAATCGTTGGGTGAACGTGAAACATTAACCTATGAGCTCGGCGTGATTGGCATCAGTCAACCAAACCCGCGCACGGAAAACTATTTTCTTCAGGCGGTGTATCGCAAAGCTATTTACGAAGACTGGCTGGTGATGGAGTTGGCTCCTCAGTTAATTTCTGAGAGAGAAAACAACTGGAAGCCTGACCCTCAATTTCAATTTAACCTTGAAGTGTATTTCTTCGATTTTTGAACTTGCATCCCCGCTTCGAGTTCTGGGTCGTCTACAGATCAACCGGCAGAATATCTGCCTGCGTTTGACCAGCGCGGTATTTTACGGCATCCTGCGCAGCTTTCCTGAACTTTGAATTTCACCTGAGACACCATGGCATGGCTGAACAACAACAGAAAAAAATCGAAAGAGACCTGATATTTATGCGTCCCGGCCATTGCGCCGGTGATCTGGTAGAAGCCTCAAAATGGAAAATACTGCGTGAAGAACGTGGTCTGGTGGAAGTGGACGTGCATGTTCCAGCGCATATGCTGAATCCGCGTCGGCAGCTATTCGGCGGATTCACCGGAACCTATGTAGATATGATCTCCATTTATACCGCCCGCACGCTGTACGACGAGCAGGCGGATTTCTGGGCGACCACAATTAATATGCGCATTGACTACCTGGAGCCGGTGATGGGGCCACGTATGCTACTGCGCGGTGAGTTGATTAAAGAGGGTAAATCAACATCCCTGGTAGCGACGCATTTCACTGATCCTGCTGGCAACAAGATGGTTTATGCAATCACTACCTTAAGAATGCTGGACAAACGTCTGCTTGATTAGTCGCGATAATCAAACCGCATCATTACCGGTTTCACCGGTTCGGATGCGGATGGTCTGTTCAAGATTGGTAACAAAGATTTTGCCATCACCAATATGGCCGGTGTTTGCCGCGTCACATATTGCTTCCACCGCCTGATCAACCAGGCTATCCGCAACGGCTACCTCAACCTTGGCTTTAGGAAGAAAATCCACTACATACTCGGCGCCACGATACAATTCGGTATGACCTTTCTGACGTCCGAAGCCTTTGACTTCAGTCATTGTCATGCCACTGACACCCAGATCTGACAAGGCCTCGCGAACATCGTCCGATTTAAATGGTTTGATAATCGCAGTAATCAATTTCATGTCTTATCTCCAGACATTGTCCAGGTGAGCTTTCGGGGCAGACTTTAGCATGTGCAGGATCTGAAATCATCTGCTCAGCGGCAACAGACTGACAGCACGGATCAGCGGCAGCATAATCAATACAAACATCAGCACGGATGCCAGACCAAGGATATTGAGTGTCACCGACAAGCCCTGATGCTCGGCCAGATAACCAATAAGCGGCCCAGTCAAAATAAAGCCAAAGCGAAAAGTCAGGCTGGTTAATGAGTTAGCCGTGGCACGAAAATCTCCTGGTATGCGGTTGTTCAGCGCATTGACCAGGATCACCTGATAAAGACCGCGGCTGAAGAACAGAATGAAACACAACGCGATACCCGTCCAGCCATTAAACCATGCCATGCCGAAGTGACCCGCAATCGGCAGCAAGCCAATAACAAACAAGGTAAATACCGCCCCTTTCTTTCTTTCCAGGGTATAGCTGAGTTTGTTTGCGATGCCCACGGTAAGGCTCTGAGCAAACCAGAGTGCGCCAAACAAGGCCAGCGAAATACCATTCTTCTCCCAATAAGGCTGTATCAACCAGAGCGCATGAAACGTCGCCAGATTGTAAAGCGGGATAGCAATAAATAACTGACGCAGCAATTTATCTCCAAACAGCAGGTGGGTGTAAATAGTCTTAATGCTCAACTGAGGCCTGACAGGGGTGATGCCTTTATAAGGCGGCTCAACGATCAGCAAGGCCAGCAGCAGGCACACCCATGCGATCAGCGATTGAATCAGCACCATCAAATCAAATGACCATAAGGCCAGCACTCCACCGAGCAAGGCGCCAGAGCCTTCGGCCAGAGATTTGGTGAAACCCAGATGAGCCAGACTCGCCGCATGCTCCTGTTCTTTTTCTGCGAGTGCTCTTTCAGTATCGAACAATAAGGCCAGATCCGCGCCTGACAGCATGCTCATCGCAATACCAAGAATCAGCTCGAATGCTGCCAGCCCCCAGAAGCCATCAACAAAGTTCAGCCAGAAATAGCCAATGCCGTGAGCAGCGCTGCCGATCAGCAGTGCCAGACGTCGACCCATGACGTCCGCAAAATATCCTGAAGGGGCCTCCAGTACCACAATTACCAGCGCATAGATTGCCTGCAGATAGAAGATCTCTGCCAGGCTTAATCCTTTCGATTGAAAGAACGGTACGATGACTGGAACAATCAACATAAACATATGAAAGAAAGCCAGTGCATAGACTATTTTTATATTTCTTTTTAATTTGTGTACCACAACGTGCACCCTGATAAACGGCTTTTTGAGCCTGAATTTCCTTAAAAACTTAAAAAAACTGAAAAAAAAAGGCCTCTGAATTCTTTTGGAATTAGAGGCCTTTGCAGCTGATACTTTTTAATTCATGGAATTAGAAATTACTCTGGCAGACCTCCCGCCGAATTTTCGTCACGGCCATACGCACGCATAGACGGACAACGCTGAGTTGAGCGGCGTATTCCGATGGCGCGACAAATGATTTGCCGTGGCAGAGTTGAAGGTTTAAATTTTTCATTCAAAAAAATCAGTTTTAGGAAAATGAGGCGGGGATTTTATGCTCTTTGTATGACAAGTCAATATTCATTTAAGAAATATTTTTTTACGAGGATGAGGAACAGGTTAATTACTTTCCAGTGAATCCAGCCATGGCTGCAAATCGTTCCAGTCAATCGGGAATACATGCTTGGCACCTGGAATCAGTTCTGCGTTAACCTTTGCGTCAGCTGCATTCAGTTTTTCGATCAGTGCGGGCAATTGTCTATTCCAGCGCAGTGAATCATTAGCGCCGATCCGGATGTAAACTGGAAGACCCTGCATATTGCCAATGGTGGCGTCATCTTTAATTATACCTGGCACAGCGACAACGCCCAGATAGTTTTGCGGGCTGCGGCTTGCTATCTCTATTGCCGCACTGCCACCATTGGATACGCCTACCAGCAATGATTTGCCAGGTCGGATAGCATCTGACTGCTTTAGATGTTCGATGACTTCAGGTATTTTCTTAGCATTAGCACCAAAAAACGGCGTTCCATCCGGTGACACTGGTACAGCAATAGCCCAGCCTCGTTTCGCCAGTTCATGACCGAGCCAGAACTGCGCCCGTGCTACATATTCATTGGCGGTGCCCCCTGGCATCAGCACACACAGAGGCCATGGTCCTTTGCCACGTTCTTCGGGATAAAATATGAAAACTTTTACCGTGCTGCCATCATCAAGTTTGATAAGTTCCTCAGTATTCGCATACAGCCATGCCGGCAGCATCAGCAGCAGCAAAAGCAGGGATTTTATCAATATCGATCTGTTGATCATCAGGTGCCCGTAGATGGCCGATAAGTAGCTGGCGAATAAATGAAAAAGTCTTCTAACGTCGGATTTAGCCCAAGTCTAGCAGGAAAAGATCAGCACAGATCTCGATAATCGATAGAACGAGACTCGCAGTGGATGACTGCATCTGCAGCCCTTGTCAGTCATTGTTACTTTTTTGCAGATGCACCGGTACGGATTTGAATGCCGGGGTATGGCTGCGGGTATCTATGGTCTGTGGCACCAGCACATTTGCTTCTGGAAAGTAAGTCATCAAGTTGCCGGCACGCACTGCATAAGGCTTTACTTTGAGCTTGTGCATCCGCCCGGTGTCATTAAACAGGTCGATAAGATCGTTGGTCTGCAACGACTCCCTGGCCATATCTTCAGGGTTCATCAATAGCACCTGACGTTCTGTCTGATTTCGATAAACATCATTGTCGGTATAAATAATGGTATTGAACTGACCTTCACTGCGCACCGTGGTGAGAGTATAGGGGTGACTGTGCCCTCGCTCAGCACAGTCGATGACGCGGAATGAGGCTTTACCGTCAATAGTCGGAAACACCGGTTCGCTGAGGGCCCGCCCGTCGATGTGGAATTCTTCCTTATTTTCATCTATCCGCTGCAGTTGCTCAAATCCGGGGATAACGCGTGCTATGGCCTGGCGAATATTGCGGTGTTCACGAAATACTTTGAAGTCGAGAAGGTCGGGACTGATCACGGCGGCGGCAATGCTGCTGATTATGTCTACTTCCGATTGCAGGCCCTCAACCCGGTCAAAACCCCCGTCGCTGAGTCTGACAAAATTGAACATGGATTCCTGAGTGGTCGCCTGGGTTTCTTCGTCGCGAACACGAATCGGCAGAATCAAGGTGATGTTCTCCACACCATGAACATGCCCCAGGTTTAATGTTGAGCTCACCATGACTTTGAATGGAATGGTGTCCAGTGCGCGCCGGGCAAAATCGGAATCAGGACTGGCCGCATAAAGATTGCCTCCCAGCAGGAACGCAAAATCCATATCACCGGCTTCAGCAGCTTGCATGCAGGCGAGGGTATCCATGCCTTTGTGGACCGGCAGTGAGATGCCAAACTCCTTCTCCAGACTGTTGAAGATCTGTGTTTTCAACTGCGGCGTTACCCCCATGGAGCCAACGCCCTGGACATTACTGTGGCCTCGTAATGGCAACAGCCCTTTACCAGTACCGCCAATCATGCCTCGCAGCAGTGCCAGGTTGCTGATGGCCTCTACGTTTTCAACCCCATATTGATGATGGGTAAGCCCCATTCCCCATGCGAAAACCGCTTTCTGAGACTGTTGATACGTAGCAGCCACCCCAGCTATCTCCGCTTTACTGACCCCTGATTGATCGCACAGGTGCTGCCAGTCCATGGCCTCCACTGAGGCTTTGAAGGGTTCAAACTCATTGCAGTAACGTTCTATAAACTGCTGATCAAGAGCATCATTCTCAAGCAGGTATTTAGCCACACCAAGCATGAACGCGCGGTCGCCCCCGATATGGACCTGGACATAGTGAGAGGCTATCTCGACACCCCCCAGGATCATCGAACGGAAGTTGGCGGGCGAGGCAAATCGCACAAGGCCGGCTTCCCGCGCCGGATTGACCACAATCACTTTACCGCCGCGGCGACGGCACTCGATCAGAGTTTTGACAAATCGCGGATGATTGGACGCAGGATTAGCGCCAAACACAAAAATCAGATCGGCCAGATGCAGGTCCTTGTATTGAATAGTTGCAGTGCCCGTGCCGATAGTGGATTGCAGACCAACGCCAGAGGCCTGATGACAATAGTAGGAACAATTATTGACGTGGTTACTGCCGAACAGGCGTGCAAATAGCTGCAGAGTAAACGCAGCTTCATTAGACGAGCGTCCGGAACTGTAGAAAAAGCTGCGCTGTGGACTGGTTTGTTGCAGCCTGGCAATAATCTTCTGCACGGCCTGTTGATAGCTGATGATCTGGTAATGCCTATCCCCGGGACCCTTGTACAAGGGATGCTGAAGGCGACCGAGATCTTCCAGTTGCCGGCCGTTGAGCTGTTGCAGTTCTGCTATTGAATTGTCAATAAAAATGGCAGCTGGAATGCCAGGTCTGATATCACTCAGCTGTGCCTGGATGTTTTTATTGCAGATCTCGATTCCGGTGTTGTGTTCATTATGCAAACCTCCACGCTGTCCCCCGGTGCCAAACGCACAGGCTTTGCAGGCATTCTTGGATTGTACGGCTGCGGCAAGCTGGCGAGGTCCAACTTTATGGGCCGCGGACAGTACATAGCGAACTGCTTTTAAGCCACCTCCGATGGGTGGCTTCTCAGGTTTCTCAAGGTGGCTCACAAACCGATTACTTCCATACGTTCATTGGCAGACACCGTGACCAGCGTTCCATCAACCGTGGTGAAGGAGCGCTGTGACAGGTGTTTTTTTAATACCCGATAGACCACTGGACTGGCATTTCCATCCCGGTGCAACAGCACGGAAACTTCTTTATTCGCATCCTGCCAGCTCAGGCTGTACATGGTAGCGGCAGCGCCCAGCATCAGGGCCAGGAACATCCAGGCGGCCAGGCGGTAATCCGAACCGGCGGCGGTTGCGGAAGCGACAGCACTGGTCTGAGCGCTGGTTTTAGCAGGTTCCCGTTGTTCGGTCGTCGGCTTGTTGCCTGCCGCTTTTGCAGCCAGATCAGCAATGCGACGTTTTTGCAGGTAGACCAGCGCCACCAGGATTACAGCTAATGTCAGCAGGATTTTACCAAGCATGAGAGGGTTCCAGTTTGTGCCCTTGCAGATGATAAACACAGGGGCAGGATTTTCGGTGTTCTGGCATCATAACAGCCGCCTGTCTGCAATATCCAGCAGTGCATCCTGCGGCACTGGTGCGCTCTTATGCGCTCTGGCAGACGAAGCAGTAAAGAAGTGCAATAATACCGGGATGATTTTCCGCACTATGTTCTCAGAGGGATACAGATGAAAGCCGTTGGAGTCTACAGCTCATTGCCGGTCACACAGGAAAAGGCGCTTCAGGATGTTGAGCTTCCCCAGCCCGCGGCACAGGGCAGAGACCTGCTGGTGAGGGTCAAAGCCGTGTCAGTGAATCCAGTTGATACCAAGATACGCATGACGGTGGGCAATAATGTTCCCCAGGCACGGGTGCTGGGTTGGGATTGTGCTGGCGTGGTTGAGGCAGTTGGAGAGCAGTGCACGCTTTTTCAGCCAGGTGATGAAGTGTATTACGCTGGCGATGTCACTCGAGCCGGTTGTAACAGCGAACTGCATCTGGTCGATGAGCGTATCGTCGGCAGCAAGCCCTCAACATTGACGTTTGAGCAGGCAGCCGCTATGCCCTTGACGACCATAACCGCCTGGGAAGCATTGTTTGATCGCATGAGCATCAGCCGCGATAAGGCCGCCAATAAGCAACGCAGTATTCTTATAATTGGTGGCGCGGGCGGGGTTGGCTCCATTGCCATTCAGCTGGCAAAGCAGCTTGCCGGATTGTGTGTTATTGCGACCGCCTCGCGGCCAGAGACTGCGCAGTGGTGTCTGGAGATGGGGGCAGACAAGGTTATCAATCACCATAATCTTTTGCTTGATGAACTCAAGGCCCAGGGTGAGAGCGGTGTTGATTATATATTTTGTACTGCAGGGACTGCCCAGCATTGGCACAGCATGGCTGATGTGATTAATCCTCAGGGCAGGATTTGTCTGATCGTTGATTCAGAAAGTAATCAGCCATTGAATATTAATCTGTTTAAAGCTAAAAGCGTGACAATCGCCTGGGAATTCATGTTTACCCGGGCGCGCTTTCAGACGGCTGATATGGCAGCGCAGGGTGACTTACTCAACGAGACTGCTGAACTGCTCGATACAAGTGTGCTGCGCCATACCGTGACTGAACATGGTGGGGCGTTGACTGCTGCCAATCTACGACAGGCCCATGCGCGCCTGGAGTCTGGCAAAATGCATGGGAAACTGGTGCTGTCCGCAAGCTGAAGTCAAACTACCGCTGGAGCTCGTCATGGCAAAGATAAAAGGTGTGGTGCAACTATTAGTGGCGTGCATCTGTGTGCTGCTGGTGCTGGCAACGGCGGTAAACCTGGGCTTTATTCTGTTGCGTCCGGAATCCGTGTCGGTAGCCAACTCTTTAATAGGCCAGTCAGTACTGATTATCTGTTTTCTGGCAGCGGCTCGGGTACTGTCAAGAAAAGGTCTGGTAAACCTGCGTTCCGCAGAAAATCCATCATCAACTGATTCTCCATGAAAAAGAAAGGAGTGTCCGACTGCAGGCACACCCCTTACAAAAAACCTGCCCTGCACCAGCACTAACGCATCACGTGTCTCAATCCAGGGTGAACGCGATCACGTCACCGTTGACCATCGCGCGATATTCCCCCGCAGGCAGGCCGGCGACATCCAGCGGAAGGGTGATATCAAAAGGTACGATCACCTGAGCACAGACAGCCATGGTTTGCGTTTCTCCGATGGCGACAAAGAAAGTATTGTCTTTGCGTACCACTGCGGTGTTCAGTTCGATGCAAGGGTTGGCCAGGAAGCCCACCACGTTCAGCTCTACCGTAACAGGGTCTGTGAGGGAAACACCAACGGTCAGTTCGTCAATGTAAGCCAGCGTCTTCTCGACGGCATTAATCACCCTGAAATCGCCAGTGGCTGTGATTTCAAGCTGCACATCCCGATAGTAGCGGGGCGCCTCTCCTTCCATTACAATCGCGTCGTTGACTGTCAGAACGTTATCCAGATACAGCACAGAATCCGCTGCCTGTGCTGCAGTCTGGACCAGACCCGCAAGAAGACCAATCATCCAGTTCTTCATACCATTCACTCCTTTCCTTCATTTGAGCTCTTGTTCCACAACCCACTGTTGGAAACTGTTTGTATTGTGACCGGTGACCGAGGTGTGAGCTATTTGAGACTTGTATGAAAAGTGTGACTAATTGTACGGCCAGTGAAGTACGAAACAGGCACCCGACACTTGTCGATTTTTAACGGAAATATCTCCGCCATGACGTTGCAGGATGCGGCGCGCAATGGCCAGCCCAAGGCCATATCCACCCGACTGCCGGTCGCGGCTGGTATCCAGTCTTGCGAATGGCTCGAAGATGGTCTGGTGAAAGGACTCCGGAACACCGGGACCATCATCGCTGATCCTGATAAGCACCATCCTGCCCTCCAACGAGAATGTTACCTGCACCTCGGTCTTCGCATAGCGTAGGCAATTGCGCAGGACGTTGTGAAGGGCACGCGCCATCAGATCGGCATTGAAATGGACCTCACTCGACATAATTTCCGCATCCAGTTGCAACCGCACTGAAATATCTGAATCCGTGTACTGGAGCAACTGACGTTCCAACCATTGCGCAACAGGTACCGTCTCAAATGCCAACTGAAGATTGTCCTCGCTGAGCCTGGCGTAGGAAAGCATCTCGTCGATCAGTGTCTCCAGCTCCTGAACATCCAACTTCATCGCATCCAGGTGGGTAGTCTGGCGAGATTCATCGTGAATGTCAGGAATCATTTGTAGACTGAATTTGAAGCGGGCAAGGGGAGTACGCAGCTCGTGAGCGACGGCATTGGTCAGATCCCGATGCGCCGTGACCAGATACTTGATGCGTTCCGCCATCCTGTTGAAGGATTGGGCGACTGGCAAAATGCTCGATTTTTCGGATACCGACACGCGCGTGTCGAAATCGTCGCGCCCGAACTGGCTCGCGGCGGCGCGGAGGGTCATCAGGTCCCGATAGAAGGGTCGTATCCAGAGAAACAGGAACAGAGCCACCAGCAGGTAGTAGCTGATGATAATGGATGTTTCCAAGAAATCGGCAGAGCGTGGTTCATCGGCCAGGGGGCCAAGGGCGATGATGTAGCCCGTCGCGGGAAGCAATTGATACAGCAGCTCGCGGCCTTGTGCATCGCGGAATGTTTTTATACCGCCATCATTCAGCTCATCTAGGAACACTTGCTGATCGCGGACGTCCGCCAATTCATATAATGTCACCGGAAATCCGAGCACGATTTCCAATTGCGGTTTCAGTGTGTTGAAACGCAGGGAAACATCTGCATCTGTTTCAAACAAGAGTAACTCGAGCATTGCCATGTGGCTGGCGTACCGGTTTTCGTTGAGCTGCTCATCGGCCGGCAGCATCCAGACCAGCAGGCTGTCCAGCGCCAGCGCGATGATGAGGATGCCTGCCGCGACGACGACATAGGAACGGACAAATGCCAGCGAGGAGCGGTTGATCATCGACGGTTAATCCCACGCATCCGCAACAAAAAGGTAGCCCTTGCCCCAGATCGTGCGGATTCTGAAGGGATGTTCCGGATTGTCGTTCAGTTTCTTCCGCAGACGAGAGATGCGTACATCCACCGTACGGTCCACGCCATCATATTCAATACCGCGGATGTTATTGTAGATCATATCCCGGCTCAGGACGGTGTTGGCATGACCTGCAAGGTAGCTCAGCAGCTCGAATTCCTGGGTGGTGAGGTCGACCTCCTTTCCAGTCAACTGCACCTGGTGTGATTGCAGGTTCAGCTGCAGCGAGCCAAAAATGAGTACATCACCTGTGGCGGGGTTCTGCGCAGTCTGCGTACGCCGCAGCAAGGCCCGCAGGCGGGCAAGCAGCACTGGCGGTTCGATGGGCTTGGTGATGAAGTCATCTGCACCAAGCTCCAGGCCCATGACGTGATCAATGTCGCTGCTCTTTGCGGTGAGGATCAGGATCGGTCCCGACCAGGTTTTGCGCAAGTGAGCGCATACCTGCAGACCGTTCATGCCAGGCAGCATCAGGTCTAGGATAACGATATTGACGGTGCTTGCATCGAAATTAGCCACCGCGGTATCGCCGCGATGCTCGACAGTCACGTCGAAGTGTTCATGCATCAGGTAATCGCGCACCAAGCTCGCCAGGCGCACATCATCTTCTATTAACAGCAACCGCACAGGGGCAGCGCTTGTCAACGGATCACCCGCATTCTTCTGGTGTCGGCCCATTTACAGAATGCTCCAGACGTGGCGGCGGCGCCGGCGGGTATCCCGCAGGTCCCGCTCAATAACGTTTATCTGCAATTCTATCAACACTTCACGGGACTGATGATTCAACAATTGCACGGTGATATTCCCCTCACGTTCTACCGCAATCGAAAATTCGCCCTGCCGCTGTGCCTGCCAGCAATGCAGGAGCTCAGCATCTTCCTTAAATTTCAGGCACACATCCATCTCGAGAACAGCTATCCATGTCATAGTCATTTGCATTGCACACATTCGATCCCCCATCGGCTTAACGCAGAGTTTCGGCAGTACCCGCAGCGTAACGGCATCTTCACTGACAGCAAGTGCCTGCGACGGACTATAAACCAATAAGGCAATGACCCACAGTATTGAGAAGGCGACGGGAAACCCCACCGCGTCGGACGCCATGTCATGTCTCACCCTGCTCGTCGTGAATGGTTTCCACATACTCATGCAGGATTATTTGAATCGGTACTGAAGGCCAATAAATGCTGTATCCACGTTGTCTCGCTCGATAATTGGGCTGCGCCGGATGGCGCTGCTCAGATATTCCCTTTCCAGTACACCGACCAGCCGCCATCGCGCAGTCAGTGCACGGCTAGCGGAGAAACGGATCACCCCGTTGGTACCGGATGTCCCTTCATAGGCCGGACGACCCTCAATGCGCTCATCGGGGCGCACGCCGTAGTAGTAGTCCACCAGACCGCCGCTCTTCCATTCCAGCCCAAAAGTGAGGCTGAACTCGCTGGTCCGGGTGACCCAGGGCCAGGCGTAAGAGAGCCAAACGGACTGCCCATCATGTCTGCCACTGACGTCGGTCAGGACCTGCGCATGCAGATCCCCCCAACTGCTGAGGTACAGCAGTTCCACGCCTGAGTTGATCGAGAACTTTCGTTTTGGCAGCTCACTGTCCACGTTCTCGAAGAGGGCCTCTTCCAGTTGCTCTGCGGTAAGCGTGTTGATATTTGGGGCGTCACCGCCCGCAATCCCGGGGAGCATGTACTCCTGATCGGCGGCGATCAGTCTGAGGGTGGAAATATCCAGTCCGGAGCTTCCGTCATTAAGGTAACTAAAGTAGTTGCGTTCGTTATTGAAGGTGAGCAGGGCGTTCACGGAGAGCTGCGACGTCTCTTTGAGCATGAGCCCTATGTCGCCATTGTCGACGAACCAGCGCTCGCCGTACCAGGACAGGTCGAGGATGGCGTTCAGCTTCATGTCGTCAGAGGCGACGAAAGGATTGTCGCGGCTGCCAGCACCCAAGGCTATGCCCACTCTCCAGGGGCTTTGCTGGGCTACGGTCGACTCTTGAGCAGCGGCTGGTGCCAGGATGCACAGCAACAGCAGGCTGCCAAGCCACACTGGCAAGTTGCGGGAGGGATAAGAGAGGCGGAACAGGCTCAATGGTTCACTCATGAAGGCTCTTTGTGTCATGTGCGACAGTGTATCTTTGGTCAGGCGTGCCATTTGTACTGGTTTTGGGGGTGATTTGTAAAGAATTGTATTAAGGGAATTCTCCGGGATCTTACGACCGACACAACATTCAGGTGTTGGAGTGCGCGCGGTGTATGAAATTCATTTGACGGCTATAAGCGGCATCCCGAACAGGTTATAATCCTGTGCTTTTCTGCTGCGGTGTTATCTGCCGCACAATGTTATCGCCGCACTGAGTGCCAATCCATAGTATTTAAGCAATGCAGCCATTGATGAACGTGCACAATGAAAGTAATTGAGACCATTGGGGGTTTTGCGCAGCAGCATCGTCATTGCGTTGCCACGATCGGAAAATTTGACGGTGTTCATCTTGGACATCAGTTGATCCTTCAACAACTGAAGCAACAGGCGATGGAGTTGCAGGTGCCCTCAATGGCGATTGTGATTGAACCGCACCCGGAAGAATTTTTTGCCCGCAACCCGCAGGATTGTCCGGCCAGATTAAGTGAGTTTGATGAAAAATTGCAACTCATCGCCGATCAAGGCGTGGACTACTCCTTCAAGTTACGTTTTGACGAAACATTGTGCCGACTGACAGCACAAGAGTATGTTGAAAAAATCCTGGTGAAGGGATTGGGAATTTCAGCACTGATTATCGGCAGTGATTTCCGCTTTGGTAATCAGCGCCAGGGTGATTTTACGCTGCTGCAGGAACTCGGCCGCAGATATAACTTCGCAGTAATAAAAACGGAAAGTTGCGAACACAATGGCGTGCGGGTGAGCAGCACTTATGTTCGACAGCAGCTGGCCGATAGCAGATTTGATCTGGTTGAGAAATTGCTGGGCCGCCCTTATGAGATTTCCGGTTCGGTTGTTAAAGGCCAGCAGTTTGGTCGCCGCCTGGGCTTTCCAACCTGCAATGTAGGGCTGAATCGCTGCAATATACCCTTGCACGGTGTGTTTGCCTGTGACGTTATCATTCAGGCCAGCGATCAGCAGGCTGCGCAACCGCAGCTATGCCTGCATGGTGCCGCTAATATTGGATATCGACCTACTGTGTCCGATGAAAAGAAGGCTATACTCGAAGTGCACCTGCTGGATTTCAGCGCTGATATTTACGGAGCAGGTATCACTGTTATTTTCCGAAAGAAAATCCGGGACGAATTAAAATTTGATTCACTGACTGAACTGAAAGCGCAGATCGCCATCGATGTGCTGCAAACCAGAGAATTTTTCGATACATTTTCAGAACCAAAGAGCCAATGCAATGACTGATTACAAGACCACCCTGAATCTGCCAAATACCGACTTTCCGATGAAAGCCAACCTGGCACATCGCGAACCGACAATGCTGGCGCAGTGGCAGAGCATGGACCTGTACGGCAGGATTCGTGCTCAGAACCTGGGTAATCCTAAATTCATTCTGCATGACGGTCCTCCCTATGCGAACGGTGATTTGCACCTGGGGCATGCGGTAAATAAAACCCTGAAAGATATTATTGTAAAAGCCAAAACACTGGCCGGTTTTGATTCCCCTTATGTGCCTGGCTGGGATTGTCATGGTCTGCCGATTGAACACAATGTGGAAAAAAAACTGGGCAAGGCCGGCAAGAAAGTCAGTCATGCTGAGTTTCGTAAAGCCTGTCGAGTCTATGCTGCAAAGCAGGTTGAGAATCAGAAAAAGGATTTCATTCGCCTGGGGGTATTTGGTGAATGGGATAATCCTTATCTGACTATGGATTTTGTCACTGAGGCCAATACAGTGCGTGCGCTTGGTCGTATCGCTGCCAATGGTCATCTGGTTAAAGGTTTCAAACCGGTCTATTGGAGTGTTGTGGGTGCTTCAGCCTTGGCCGAGGCTGAAGTTGAATACCAGGACAAGACTTCGTTCGCAATTGATGTGCGCTTTCCCGTAGTGGACAAGGCAGCTTTTTTACAGGCCTTTGCAATCAGCGCTGTGGATCTGACTGAGTTGCCTCTGTCAGTCCTGATCTGGACCACCACGCCCTGGACTCTTCCTGCCAACCAGGCCGTCTCACTGCATGCGGAACTGGATTACGTGTTGCTGGATGGCGAGATTACCGGTGCTAATGGCGTGGGTCGCGAACTGCTGGTCGTGGCTGCAGGCCTGCAGGAATCTGTGCTGCTGCGCTACGGTATCGACAAGGTTAAGGTGCTGGCGACTGTTAAAGGCCAGGCGCTTGAACATATGCAGTTACAGCATCCCTTTATCGCGCGTCAGGTGCCGATCATTCTCGGCGATCATGTCACTCTGGAAGCTGGTACCGGTGCTGTGCATACGGCTCCTGACCACGGCGTCGATGACTTTAATGTTGGCCGGGAATACGGACTGGGAACGCTGAATCTGGTGGATCAGGACGGTATCTTCAGCTCGGCTGCCGGGGAGTTTGCCGGCGAGCATGTTTACAAGGTGGATGAGAAAGTCATTGCCCGGTTGCAGGCGCGCCATGCACTGGTAGCCGTCGAAAAAATCGTGCACAGCTATGCACACTGCTGGCGAACTAAAACCCCATTGATTTACCGTGCCACGCCGCAGTGGTTTATCAGCATGACTGAGAAAGACCTGCTTGGTTCAGCGCTCAAAGCGGTGGCCGGCGTCCAGTGGATCCCGGAGTGGGGTCAGGCACGTATTGAGTTGATGCTCAGAGGAAGTCCGGACTGGTGTGTATCCCGCCAGCGCACTTGGGGCGTGCCAATAACCCTGTTTGTTAATAAAGAAACCCAACAGTTGCATCCACGTACTGCTGAGCTGATTGAGCAGGTCGCTCAGCGCATCGAGAAAAGCGGCATTGATGCCTGGTTTGAAATGAGTGCTGAAGATCTGCTGGGCGATGAGGCTGCATTTTATGACAAGGTAACCGATACGCTTGATGTCTGGTTCGACTCAGGCGTCACCCACTACTCAGTACTGCAGCAGCGGAAAGAGCTCGCTTATCCTGCTGATATTTATCTGGAAGGCTCTGATCAGCACCGTGGCTGGTTCCAGTCCTCGTTGAAGACCGCCATCGCCATGAACGGTACGGCGCCGTACCGACAAGTGCTTACACACGGATTTACCGTGGATGCACAAGGACGCAAGATGTCCAAGTCCATTGGCAATACCATCTCCCCGCAGGAAGTGTTTAATGAATACGGTGCGGATATTCTGCGCCTGTGGGTTGCAGCCACGGATTACCGCGGCGAGATGACTGTTTCTGGCGAAATTTTCAAGCGCGTGGCTGATTCTTATCGGCGCATCCGTAATACCGCCCGCTTTATGCTCGCCAATCTTGAAGGTTTTGACCCGGTTGTGGATGCGGTTGAGCCACAGCAGATGCTGGCGCTTGACTACTGGATTACCCGTCAGGCGCAGCAGTTACAGCAACAGGTGCAGAAAGATTATGACAATTATCAGTTTCTGAACGTATATCAGAAAGTGCATAACTTCTGCGTGATTGAGCTGGGCAGTTTTTATCTGGATGTGATCAAGGACCGACAGTACACCACCCGTGCAGACAGTTTGCCACGGCATTCAACACAGACGGCTTTGTACTATATCGTTGAGATACTCAGTAAGCTGGTGGCGCCGATACTCAGTTTTACCGCAGATGAGATCTGGCAACATATTCCAGGTAAACGTGCGGACTCGGTTTTTCTTGCCCGTTTTGATGAAGGCTTGCCGACACTGCCGGAAGTCTCTGAGTTTAACGACGCATTCTGGCGCAAGGTCATGGCAGTAAAAACTGCCGTGAATAAAGAGTTGGAGAATCAGCGCGCTCAGAAGTTGATCGGTGCTGCACTGAGTGCGGAAGTTATCTTGTATTGTGATGCGGAATTGCGGGTCTTATTAGACAGGCTGGGAGCAGAACTGCGCTTTGCACTGATGGTATCCCAGGCGGCGACCGCGCCATTGGAACAAGCTGATGCGCTGGCAGTAAATACAGAATCAGCCGGTCTCAGACTATTGATTCGCTCTTCAGCACATGCGAAGTGTGTTCGCTGCTGGCACCATCGCGATGATGTTGGACAGAATGAAGAGCATCCTGAACTGTGTGGGCGCTGTGTGGAAAACATCACTGGAGCAGGGGAAATACGTCTTTTCGCCTGATTCCAGTAACCAGGCGATTAACCAGGGAATTTGAAAACTATTATGATTGAGCGTGTTCTTATGACTGAGTTTGAACCTGACAGGCTGGCAGCGAATGACAGCACGCCAGCCGAAGTGGAGCCGGGTGCCAGAGTGACCTTGCACTTTTCACTGGCATTGGCTGACGGGTCCGTAATTGATTCCAATTATGATAAAAAAGCGGCCAGTTTTGTGGTTGGCGATGGCAGCTTACTGCCTGGATTTGAACAGGCGCTGGCTGGCCTGCAATCAGGTGCCAAGGTGCGCGTGCTGCTAGCTCCTGAAGAGGCATTTGGTGCGGTCAATCCTGGCAATGTGCAGACTTTGCCGCGCCATAAGTTTACCGCCATGCTGAACAGCAGCGTTGAACCGGTAGAGCCTGGTACTGTACTTTCTTTTGCCGATGGCGGTGGCCATGAAATCCCTGGTGTTGTGCAGCATATTGATGAGACTTCGCTGGTAGTGGATTTTAATCATCCGCTGGCAGGTCGTGATATATTTTTTGCCGCCGATATACTTTCGGTGCTCCCTGCTGGTGTGCAAACTTTGGTGATCCAATAATGAGTCAGGTTGTGCAGGAATCCCCAGTTAAAATATTTTCGGACATTAGTGCTCCGGGTGCACAGATAAAACTGGCTAATCCCCGTGGCTTTTGTGCCGGCGTGGACCGCGCCATCGATATCGTGAACCGGGCTCTGGACATTTTTGGTGCGCCGATTTATGTGCGTCATGAAGTTGTGCACAACAAATTCGTAGTAAACCAGCTACGTGAACGTGGCGCTGTGTTTGTAGATGAGCTGAGTGATATTCCGCTGATCGATGAGCGGGAACGTTCTTCTATCGTGATATTCAGCGCTCATGGTGTTTCCCAGTCGGTTAAATCCGAAGCGGAAGATAAAGGGTTCACAGTATTTGATGCGACCTGTCCACTGGTGACCAAAGTGCATATGGAAGTTGTTAACTTCAGCGCAGCAGGCCGTGAATGTGTGTTGATCGGTCATGCCCATCACCCTGAAGTGGAAGGCACTATGGGGCAGTACAGCACCAGTGCGGGTGGCAGAATTTATCTGGTTGAATCGACTCAGGACGTGGCGGAGTTGCAGGTAAATAATCCGCAGAAACTCTCCTACGTTACCCAGACCACGCTTTCAATGGACGATACTGCGAAAGTGATTGATGCGCTGCGCAGCCGCTTTCCTCAGATTGAAGGACCCCGTAAAAAAGACATCTGCTATGCCACTCAGAACCGCCAGGATGCAGTTAAACAATTGGCGTTGGAATGTGAATTATTGCTGGTAGTCGGTTCTCCAAACAGCTCCAATTCCAATCGTTTGAAAGAACTTGCCGAGCGCATGGGCTGTGAGTCCTATTTGATCGACAGCGTCGATGATTTGCAGCGGCACTGGTTCGAGGGTAAATCAAGATTTGGTGTTACTGCTGGAGCTTCAGCGCCGGAAGTACTGGTACGGCAGGTTATTAATCGGCTGCAGGAAATCTGCGGGCAGGAACCTCAGGAACTTGATGGTGTTGAGGAAAATGTCGTGTTCAGTATGCCGAAAGAACTGCGCGTCGTTTAGCGGTTACAAACCGGCGCGATCACGCTCCTCAGTACGCGCGCCCGACAAAATTCCTTCCAGCGCATAATTGCCTTCGTGACAGGCATATTCGTAAATCGGATCTTCGCTGCGGGTGTAGTTCAGCACGGCGGTCCATGGACTTACCCAGGTAGTCGGATCTTCGACAGTAAATTCATAACGCAGAATGTCTGGTCCGGTGCGGGTGTAGCGTTCGGTGAAAATCCGGTTTTCAGCAGCGCCTCGAAAATCACTTTCCGCAGAGAAATTACGGGTTTCAATCACCAACGTATCGCCTTCCCAATAACCACGTGAGTCTCCATGCCAGAGCCGGATTTTGTCGTCGATATGAGCATCCTTATCCAGCGGAATAACCCTCACATCGTGAATCATTTCCTGAATAATGGCGACGGTGTCCTTGCTTTGTACAATCTGATAATAGCTGTTATAGCCAGCCAGCAGATAAGGCATGCCATAGGTGATGCAACGCTCCTGCAGAGGGCGGTCCAGATAGGAGTCAGCCGGGCGTTCGCGGCGCTCGCTCATTCTTGCCATGAGCCTGGTGCTGGCCTGTTCGGTCATCGCGGGCAGCCGACCATCAGGCGGATCAACGATCAATGAGGTGCGGTTTTCCAGCTGCCGTTCCACCATCCAGCTGGAGTCGTAGTTGCCGGTTGCCGGGTCGTAAGATTGCACCTCTCCGGACAATACCGCATTGAAGAAACCATCGCCGAACAAGGCATCGCCATCATCACTGGCTATTTGCTCAGCTTTGACACGTAACTGTTCAAATTCCTCGGCAGACAGTTGCTCTCGGTCGGCGAAAACTTCCGGCCTTTGTAGAGGCGTCACACTGTTATTGGCCCAGACTCCCTGGAAGTCCGGATGACCATCTATCGTGCGCGGCAGTACCCAGTCCTGCTGACTGTATGCTGTGCCGGATATCAGAGCGCTGATAACAAGAGCCACTCTCAGTATGGGAAATTGATGAATGCCTGTTCTGTATATGCTCATATTTTTTCTCCAGATTGCTGGCTATTCAGCTATATCAGCGCCTTTGCTCAAATGACCATAGATCAACTCTTCTGTGAACTCGACGCATTTGAATTCCAGTAATTGCATCCTCGGTTCCAAGCGTCGGTACAGTGGCATACTTAACTTCCAGGGGCGGCTGAATACTTCTGGATCTTCGATGGTCGCTTCATACATGATCGCGTCCGCACTAAGGTGGGTATAACGCTCTACCACACGCAATGCTGCACTGTGGTGATTGCCGGCGTGATCAAACCAGCTGTCCGGCATCTGCTCGGTCACTTCAATCACCAGGGTGTCGCCTTCCCAGCTGCCCAGTGAGTGTCCCATCCAGCTGGGCACCGGCGCTTTAAAGTCAGGGCGGTTCATATAAACGATGCGCATCGCGCTGGCGAACTCATAGGACATCGCAATGTGTTCAGGCGATTGCACAATCTGGAAGGGGAAGGGCATGTAATTAGCACGCGGAACCCCAGGCATATAACATTTAACGACCGGGTCCTCGGCCAGCCAGTTTTGCTGCTTATCCTGTTTTTTCGCCAATGCGGCTGGATGGTAGGGAATGCTGCCACCTTCAACCACACCCAAACCGGCCGGTATCGCGCCAAAGGCACCCAGTTGAAACAGGGGGGCTGCTCGTGCAGCATGGGGCTCGATATCGTAGTGAGCGCTGCCGATGGTCTGCCAGATACCGTTGAAGTCGGGTTTACCGTCGGCTGTGCGAGGTATGTTCTGAGCGTCCGCTGATGCAGCCAGGCTCGAGGTAATGAGCAGTGTAATCAGGCTGAACGCGTTCAGCAGAGGCTGCAATTTTGCAGTCATACCAGATTCTCCTGAATTTCATTCGTCTGATTTATATGAGGTTTTTTATAGCCTGGAAGATAGCATCACCCAAAAATATTTGCTATAGCACAAGGCAGCGTCGGCGACAGCATGAGTCGTTTTTGCTGTTCGATATGATATTGTGCACCTTGTGTTGTGCAGATTTATGAGAGGGAAAGCCAGACTCATGCATGTAACAGTAGCTGTATATGGAACCTTGAAGCGAGGATTCAATAATTATTTTTTGTTGGAGTGTGCGCAATTTCTGGGCGTTGATAAACTCCATGCCATTACACTCTATGATCTGGGTCCGTATCCCGGAGCAAGGGAAGAGCCTTCACAGGGGATTGACGTCGAAGTATTTGCGGTGAATGCCGAACAGTTTGAGCTACTGGATCAGCTTGAAGGTTACTTCGAAAATGCACCGGAGAAAGGGCTATACAATCGTAAATTGTTATCGACGCGTTATGGTTCGGCCTGGGTCTATCTGTATAACCCCACGGTTGAGGGCTTCCGAAAAATCAGCAGTGGGCCGTGGCTGGCTGCTGAGTAAAAGCGCGTTTAATCAGGCTGCCGAGGGTAACGAATCGGCAGCGCGGTTTGCTTACTGTGCTTCTGCCGCCTGGCGTTCGGCCTCACGCGCACCGGCGAGTATGCCGGACAATGCGTAGTTGCCTTCATGGCAGGCATATTCGTAAATTTTTTCATCACTGGGTTTGGCATTGAACATCAATTCGCCAGTCCACGGCGTGGTGAAGGTAGCGGGGTCTTCAACAGTAAAGGCATAGAGAATTTCTGCATTGGAGACGCGACTGAATCGCTCGGTCACTTTTAATCCGGCGGTGGAACCAAATACGCGCTGCTGAGGATGGAACCCCTGCGTTTCGACGACCAGTGTATCGCCGTCCCAGCGTCCTACTGAATCCCCCATCCATTTCTGCATATCAGGCACAGGTTCATCGTCAATGCGGATAATTCTAGCATCGTGCACCATTTCCGCCAGGATCATTACATAATCATCAGTCTGCACGAACTGATAGTTGTTGTTATACATAACTGGCAGCATGGGTGGGCCTGAATGATTACCGAAGGAGAGCAGGCATCGTTCAGCCAGAGGTCGGCCTTCAGGTCCATCATAGGGCGCTGGGGCATTCGGATCGCGGTTGAATCTGGCGCGCGGATCACCGGCATAAGGTATTTGACCATTGGGCGGATCAATGATGATCGATGAACGATACTCGCCGTTGATGAGTTGGACCTGGGTGCCTACTTCCTTCCAGAATTCGTTGTAACCATCCTCCGTGTTACCGTCATCACCAGCCTGAGCCCCTGTGCCTGGGGCACGATCAGGGTCGCTGTCGGCAAATTCAGCCGCTAGAAACTCCTGATGACCGGCTTCCAGACGGCTTGCCTGTTCAGCGCTTAGGGCCCGGGTTTCACCAAATTCGCGATTGCGGGTAAGCGGAGTTAAGGTCTGGTTGCTCCAGACGCCCTGCAAATCAGGCTTGCCGCTTGCGGTTCGTGGTACTTGTGCGTCCTGCGCGATTGCGTGGCTGAGTGCCATCGCCAGCAGAACACCTGCAGCAATAGTCGATTTAGTGAATTTCATTTTTTTGACTCTCCCGAAGCAGGCCTGATAAAACAGGCTCCCTAAAAACAATGATTGATTATTGAACAAACAGGGCTCCGGATTCAAGCGCTGTCTTTGGCTGCTATACTGCAGTCTGCAATGAAGCCATCTGACGGCGCACGCAGACCTGTGTCGTTCGACTGACGATCTGTGTCATTCGAGAGAGGAAAAGCCATGTACGATCTGATTGGAGACATTCACGGATACGCGGCACCCCTGCAAGACCTGCTTGTGAAGCTGGATTACCAGCAGTTCGATGGCATCTGGCAGCATCCCTCCAGGCAGGTGGTCTTTCTGGGAGACTTTATTGATCGCGGTCCCGAGCAGGTCGAAACCGTAAGAATTGCCAGGACCATGGTAGAGCATGGTAAAGCGCTGGCCGTGATGGGAAATCATGAATTCAATGCGGTCGCCTGGGCAACGCACTTTCCTGAGCGGCCAACTGCACCAATGCGTGTGCACAGCGCCAAAAATCGCGCCCAGCATCGAGAGTTTCTCGCTCAGGTAGTTGAACACTCCGTCTTGCATCAGCAGATGATTGCCTGGTTTAAGACGTTGCCTGTGTATCTGGATCTGCCCGGATTTCGCGTAGTGCATGCCTGTTGGCACCCGCGCTCGCTGGAAATAATCGCCAGCTACACCGATCCGCACCAGCGCATTCTGGATCAGGCATGGCCAGCACTGTGCACGCAGGGAACCGAGCCGTGTGAAGCGTTGGAAATTCTGCTCAAAGGCCTTGAAGTACGTCTGCCGAATGGACTTGAATATATTGACCGACAGGGCATCAAGCGTCGTGATGTGCGCCTGAAGTGGTGGCAGCTCAAAGATATTACCTACCGTGACCTTGCCGATTTGTCACCTGCGGATATCGAATCTCTGCCGCACGATCCGGTGCCGGAAAATGTATTGCCTGGCTACGCGGGTGATAAACCTTTGTTCGTGGGGCACTACTGGCGAACGGGAGACCCGGCACCTTTAAATGATCATATTGCCTGTCTGGATTACAGTATTGCCGCGCGTGGTCTGGATGTCAGGGAAATGGGTAAACTCTGTGCATATCGCTGGAACGGCGAGAAGCATCTATCGAAAGATGGATTTGTCTGGGTTACCTGAGGGACCGGCGTAAAGCTTTGCACAACTCACTCGGCCGCAGCCGCAACAATCCGTGCAAAGCGCTCATTCAGCGGATAGCCCCCTGAGGTCCATCCCAGCCGCACAATAACCAGATCAGCTGATGGAATTATCATCATATTCTGTTGCCGGTTGCCCTGTGCTGCATAACTTTCTTCGGGCAGATCCGGCCAGCGCAGTTGTTCGTCACCGCGGTTAAGCCACCATTGAAAACCATAAGCCGTTTCGTTTTGTGAAGTGTTTGGCCGGGTTGAGCGTGCCACCCAATCTGCACTGACAATACGCTGACCGTTGAGCACGCCTTCGTTGAGCATCATCTGCCCAAGCCTTGCCCAGTCCCGTGCTGATGCATACAGATAAGAGCTGCCGACAAAAACCCCGGAGGCATCGGTTTCAAAAATACTGTGCTGAAAGCTTAGCGGCACTGCGATGTGGTTGATGAAATCATCATAGTTACTTTGCGCTGTTCCGCCACTGCGCTCGAAATACAGTCTGCTTAATAAATTGGCGGTTCCAGAACTGTAGTTAAAATAACTGCCGCTTTCATGTGTCTGGGGCTTTTCAAGGACATAAGCTGACGCTGAAGGTTCCGTAAAGAGCATGGCTGTCGCATCATCACCAGGATCGTATTGCTCAGAAAATTCCAGACCGTCAGTCATGGTCAGCAGATGATTAATGCGGATAGCCGAGCGATCATCATTGGCCCACTCAGGAAACCCAGGCGCGTCCTGCGCATCGAGCAGGCCGCGAAGTTCCAGATTGCCGATCATCACCGAAGTCAGACTCTTGGCCATGGACCAGCCCAGCAAGGGGGTTTCCGGGCCAGCATTCTGACCATAGGCTTCAGCAACTAGCTGACCCTTGTGTGCAACCAGCAAAGCGCGGGTGTTCAAACCTTCCCTGTTATCCTGTTCCAGCAATTGCTCAATCAGTTGCTGCATTTGTGCGTTGATAGTTTCCACACGATTGCCATGTGGCCATTGACTGCTGAATACCGGCAGTGCACGTGTCTGCAGCGTGCTGCGTTGATCAAAGCCAGGATATCGATTAGCGCAGCCGATGCCTGGTAGATAAATTGCGGTTGCTGAACTCAAACCAAACAATGATGTAGTAACGGACTGCTCAGCCGGACTGTATTCGATAGAAAGATACTCAAGCACCGGTGAATACTGCAGTAGATCATCGAAGGCCTGTTGTTCTGAAAAGCCACTGACATAGCGGGCACTGCAGAGAATTTTCGCGCCCATGCCGCTGGCCACGCCAGGAGCGCTGATTATATAGGCCGGTGAAAGTCCGAGGAGTCCGATAATCCCAAACCCGGAGCCAAGCAGAATCACTATGATAAACAGAGCTTTTTTCATCGTTTGAATCTCTGAGCGCGGGCTCGCCTTTCTGACAAAAATCCATTGGTGCCCGAATAAGGCCAGTCCGCATCCGCGCTTGTATGGGTACAAAAATTATTTCAGTGCCTGGATTTTCTCCAGCTTCTCCTGCAGCGCTGCAATAGCACTTTCGGCAGCAGTCTGTCGTTCCCGTTCCGTTGCTACTATGTCTGCAGGGGCATTATCTACAAAGCGTGCATTGCTCAATTTTCCGACAATCGCCCGTAAACCTTTATCGAGCCGGGCAATCTCTTTTTCCAGGCGGCTTATCTCCGCCTGCTTATCGATGAGGTCAGCCAATGGCACCAGAATTTCCATGTCTTTGTACAATTGCGTCGCGCAGACCGGAGCCTCCTGTGAATCGGACAGCCAACTGACCGACGACAATTTCGCCAGTTTCAGCAGGTAGGCATAGTTCTCCTGCAGGCGTCGTTGATCCTCGCTGGCATCTTTATCAGCGCCTTTACGCAGATATACCGGGAATGTGCGACCCGGTGCTATATCCATTTCGCCGCGAATATTACGGATGCCTTCGATCACGCCTTTTACCCATTCTATATCGGCTTCGGCAACCGGATCGATAAGCGCTGCCTGAGCCTGCGGATAAGCCTGCAGCATGATAGATTGGCCTTTGTTAGCAAGCAGAGGAGCCACCTTTTGCCAGATCTCCTCCGTAATATAGGGCATCAAGGGGTGCGTCAGGCGCAGGCTTTGTTCCAGCACGCTCAGCAGAGTCAGGCGCGTGGTCTGAGCCTTCTCCGGTTGCGCTTCGGCATCCCACAGCACGGGCTTGGACAGTTCAACATACCAGTCACAGTATTCATTCCAGATGAAATCGTAAATCACCTGCGACAACAGGTCGAAACGGTAGCTGGCCATATGCTCATGCACCAGCGTTATGGTGTTTTGAAGACGCGAGAGAATCCAGCGGTCAGCAAGACTGAAATCATCATGCGCCAGCATTGTCTGTTGCTGCTCGGTGCTGAAGCTGACGCCTTTCTCTTCGGTATTCATCATCACATAGCGGGATGCGTTCCAGATTTTGTTGCAGAAGTTACGGAAACCTTCCATGCGGCTGATATCAAATTTAATATCACGTCCGGTTGAGGCCAGTGAATAAAAGGTATAGCGCAGTGCATCGGTACCATAGCCGGTGATGCCATCGGGGAAGGAGTCACGGGTAATTTTTTCAATCTTCTTTTCAAGCTGAGGCTGCATCAGACCCTCGGTGCGCTTGCGTACCAGATCCTCCAGCCCAATGCCGTCAATCAGGTCAATGGGGTCAAGAATATTACCTTTGGACTTTGACATCTTCTGGCCGTTTTCATCACGTACCAGGCCGTGGATATAAACCTGTTTGAAGGGAATTTCACCAGTGAACTTCAAGGTCATCATGATCATTCTGGCGACCCAGAAGAAAATAATATCGAAGCCGGTAACCAGCACATTGGTTGGGTGGAAGGTTTTTAAAGTTTCAGGATCATCCGGCCAGCCCAGCGTGGAAAAAGTCCACAGCGCTGAGGAGAACCACGTATCCAGTACATCTTCATCCTGATTTAAGATGAGTTCATCAGCAAGCTGGTACTTTTCGCGCACTGCGGCTTCACTGTGGCCAACATAGAGATTTCCTTCAGCGTCATACCAGGCGGGGATACGATGTCCCCACCATAGCTGTCTGCTGATACACCAGTCCTGAATATCGCGCATCCACGCGAAATAGGTGTTCTCCCAGTTTTTTGGAACAAATTCGATGTCACCATTCTCAACGGCTTTTATCGCGGGTTCGGCCAGCGATTTTACTGCCACATACCATTGATTAGTCAGGTAGGGTTCTATCACCACGCCGGTGCGGTCGCCACGTGGTACTTTTAATTTATGGTTTTCTACTTTCGCCAGCAGACCAGCCGCATCGATATCAGCAATCACCTTTTTACGGGCATCAAAGCGATCCATGCCACGAAAGGCCGCTGGAGCATTTTCATTGATGGCCGCATCAATCGTGAAGATGTTGATCATCTCCAGGTTGTGACGCTTGCCAATTTCGTAGTCGTTGAAATCGTGTGCCGGGGTGATCTTTACGCAGCCGGTTCCAAACTCAGGATCAACATAGTCATCAGCAATAATCTGAATGCGGCGATTACACAGGGGCAGGTCAATCCATTTGCCGATCAGGGATTTAAAGCGTTCATCCTCAGGGTTAACGGCAACCGCCGTATCACCCAGCAGGGTTTCCGGCCTGGTGGTTGCGATCGTGATGAAGGTGTCACCCGAGGCAGTAAGGGTGCCGTCTGCCAGCGGGTAGTTGAAATACCAGAAAAAGCCATCTTCCTCGTCAGCAATAACTTCCAGATCGGACACGGCAGTATGCAGCCTGGGATCCCAGTTCACGAGGCGGTTGCCTCGATAGATCAGACCTTCGTCATAGAGCTGAATAAACACTTTTTCCACGGTGGCCGAGAGGCCTTCATCCATGGTGAAGCGTTCACGCGACCAGTCAATCGAAGAGCCCAGACGACGAATCTGCTGGGTGATTATGTCACCGGACTCCTGCTTCCACTCCCAGACTTTGGCGACGAATTTCTCGCGTCCCAGCGCCTTGCGGTTGGTGCCTGCTTTCTCCAGTTGGCGCTCTACTACCATTTGAGTGGCAATACCGGCATGGTCGGTGCCAACCTGCCAGAGAGTTTTCTGGCCGAGCATGCGGTGATAGCGGATGAGGGCGTCCATGATCGCATTCTGGAGGCCATGCCCCATATGAAGTCGACCGGTGACATTGGGCGGAGGAATCACAATCGAGTAGGCGCCATTGTCGCCCTGCGGTGTGAAGCAGCCGTTGTCTTCCCAGGTTTTGTACCAATGACTTTCAATCTGCTGTGGCTGGTAGGTCTTTTCCATAAGTGCTTGCAACTATCTTGGAGGTATGTGAGTGAGTGTGTAGTGCGCGAAGGCTGAATTATAGGACACTCGCGAGGAAACCAGGAACCGGTTTCTGCCGGCTTTACAATGCGGACAACGCAGGGAGGCGGTCAGCCTCCCTCGCGCTGCACTCTGTCTCAGGCCTTTTGACGGCGCAGATATTCCACCAATAAGGAAACCGGACGGCCAGTCGCCCCTTTTTGAGCACCGGACAACCATGCTGTACCCGCGATATCAAGATGCGCCCAATGGTACTTTTTAGTAAAGCGTGACAGGAAACAAGCGGCAGTGATGGTTCCTGCTCTTGGTCCACCAATATTAGCAATATCAGCAAAGTTACTGTCCAACAGGGATTGATACTCATCGGCCAGTGGCAACTGCCAGGCGTGATCCAGCATATGGCTGCCAATTTCAATCAGTTCCTGTGCCAATGGATCATGGTTACTCAGCAGCGCGCTGGTATAGTCACCGAATGTTGCTACGGCAGCGCCGGTAAGGGTAGCGATATCAATAACTGTTTTCGGATGGAAGCGCTCCACATAGGTCAGTGCATCGCACAGCACCAGACGTCCTTCAGCATCGGTATTTAGAATTTCAATAGTCTGGCCGGACATGCTGGTAACCACGTCGCCGGGTTTGGTCGCGCGGTCACTGGGCATATTTTCTGCGGCCGCAATGACGGCAACGATATTGATCGGCAATTGCAGTTCCACCACGGCATTCATGGTGCCAATAACACTGGCTGCACCACACATATCAAATTTCATTTCATCCATGCCTGCACCAGGTTTAAGACTGATGCCGCCGGTATCAAAGGTAATTCCTTTGCCGACCAGGACATAAGGCTTGCTGCCAGCCTTACTGCTGCCTTTGTATTCGATAACGATCAGACGCGATTCCTGCAATGAGCCGTGGCCGACGGAGAGCAGCGAACCCATGCCCAGTTTAAGCATCTGTTTCTCATTAAGGGCCTGTACTTTAAGTGACTTGTGTCGGCTGCCCAATTGCACTGCCTGCTCCGCCAGATAAGTGGGGGTGCAGATATTTGCTGGCAGATTACCCAGTTCTCTGGCGACGTTGATACCTTTGGCAATGCCCTCTCCGACCCGGATGGCTTCATCGATCACTTTACGGGCCGCTTTCTCAGGTGCAGTAAAAGCGACTGATTTCAGGGTCAACGCTTCGGCTTTTTTACTCTTGGTGTGATCGTACTGATAAGTCGCTGTTTCGAGCTCAATGACGGCCTGAGTGACGGCCCAGGCGGTGTCGCGGTCGGTGATGGCCAGCTCAGGCAGCGTAACCAGCGCGTCTTTACTGCCGGATTTTTTCAAAGCCTGTATCGCTGCTTTTATTACTTTGCGCCAGGCTTTCGCATCGAATTTCTTTTCTTCACCACAACCGACCAGTAATACCCGGTTCGCGGCAATTCCGCCTAATGCGTGGATGAACAGGGTATCGCCGACTTTTCCCGCGATATCGCCAGCACGTACCACTGAGCTTATAGATTTGTTGCACAGTGCATCCAGTTCACTGGCCTGAGCAGTCAGTTTGCCTTTCATCCAGACACCGATAACCAGGCAGTCGGTAGATTTTTTGAGCGCATTCGTCGTTAGCAGTGAATATTTCATCATGTTCTTTTCAGTCTCGGGCAGATTGGGTGAATGAGTTGTGAATCAATAAAGAAGACCACAATCCTAAAGATATTCAGTGAGTTAAGCAACAGGCGCAAGCGCCTGGGTCGAACCACTGTCAGGCCGGTCACCTGGATGTAGCTATTAATTCAGGCAAACGTGTACTTATGCAGCCAGCATGATTAAAATTGGGCGCCTGAATGATCCTGCCATAAACTGATGTAATGTGTCCGGCGAAGATCGCCCACGGAGTTTTTATGCCCCGCATTAAAATCAGCATGCCGGAAGAGTTTGTTTTTTCGATGGAATACCCGGTGCGTTACAGCGATCTGGACTATGCCAAACACCTCAACAGTGTTGCCATGGTGCATATTCTGCATGAGGCGCGTTTACAGTTCCTGGCCAGTCTTGGATTTGTTGAATCAAACATATTCGGTCTCGGCATGGTCGTCACTGATATGGCGATTGATTATCGCACTGAATCCTTTGCCAGAGACGTCCTGATCATCGAAGTCGGGGTTGGAAAATTCAACCGTTATGGGTGTGACATCAGTTTTCAGATCACCAATGCAGCTTTGGAGCGCGTGGTCTGCAATGCCAAGGTTGGGGTAGTCTTCTTTGATTTCGATAAACACACCATCGCACCGATTCCCACCGCATTCAGAATCCTGCTCGGCCAGGAAGACTGACGCATGATCATCTTTCGCTATCTAAGCCGACAAATTTTTCAGGTAACTGCGGCAGTTACCCTGGTGCTGCTGTTTGTCGCATTGACCAGTCGCTTTCTGCAATACCTTGGCGATGCGGTGGCTGGCAAGCTGACCTCGGAGATACTGCTGTTGCTGGTTATTTACCGGCTGCCGGATTTCATGCTGGTGATACTGCCTTTTGCGTTTTTCCTTGCAATTCTGCTGGCCTACGGCCGTATGTATGCAGAAAACGAAATGACCGTGCTGAGCGCCTGTGGTTTTAGTCGCAGGAAATTATTGCTGATGACCCTGGTATGCTCCATTGCAATTGCGGGCGTTGCAGGTGTGTTCAGTATTCAACTTGGACCCTGGGGTTTACAGAAGACGGAGCAGTTGATACTAAGCCAGGACGAGTTGACCGAACTGGATCTGATTGTGGCGGGACAATTTCAAGAATTTGGGCGCGGACAGCGTATTACCTACGCCGAATCCATCCGTGCTACCGACGCGGGCAGGCAGCTGAATAATACCTTTGTCGCCCTTCGAGGAACCCGTGCTACCGGCAGTGCAGATCTGCGCATAATCGTCTCGGAGAATGCCCGCCCGGTTATAGACGAGAGTTCCGGCCGTCGCTTCATGCTGTTGGAGAATGGCTATTTTTATGATGGCAGTCCAGGCAAGGCAGATTATCAGATTACCCGTTTTCAGGAGCAGTCTTTGCTGTTGCCAGAACAGCCCAATATCGCCCCGGTTGTTAAGGAGAAAGCGCTTCCCAGCAGTGAGTTGTGGCGTTCCGATGAAACCGGCGCCATTGCAGAGTGGCAGTGGCGGATATCGGTAATTCTGCTGATTCCGATATTAACGGTAATTGCCGTGCCGATGAGTAAAGTTGATCCTCGCCAGGGTCGCTTTGGCAAACTGATCCCGGCGGCTGTTATTTACGCGGTTTATTACATACTGCTGCAACTGGCCATGACCTGGGTTGAGGACGGTCTGATCCCGCCCGTTATCGGGCTGTGGTGGGTACATCTGCTGTTTCTGAGCGGCGGTTTTATTCTGATATATGGCGCAAGAATTTATAAGCTACTAGCAGGGAAGCGACATGCGCACGCTTGATATTTACATTGCGAGGACTGTGTTGCTCAGCATGCTGGTGGTAATGGGCTTGATAATCAGTGTCGATTTCATTTTTTCTGTCGCCGAAGAACTGGGTGAAATCAGCACCTACTATGCACTGGGCGACGCCTTGTCATTTGTATTGATGACAACGCCTACCAGTATCTATGAATTGCTCCCTTATGTGGCGCTCGGGGGCGCTTTGATTGGTCTGGGGATACTGGCATCCAGTAACGAGTTGGTGGTGATTCTGTCCGCGGGGATCAGCACGACACGTATAGCCTGGGCAGTGATGAAGCCAACCCTGCTGGTGATGGTATTGAGTCTGGTACTGGGGGAATGGATAGCACCACAGCTTGAACAGAAGGCCCAAAGTAATCGGGCGCTGGTACAAAGCGGTGGGGAAGCTATTAATACCGAGCACGGCGACTGGCACAAGATTGGTAACGAGTTTGCCCATGTCAATGCGGTGATGCCAGGCGGACGTGAGTTGTTCGGAATCACACGCTATAGGCTCAATGAGGACCGTCGCATTACCAGCAGCAGTTTCGCTGAACACGGTGAGTATCTGCAGGATGCCACTGGCAGTTACTGGCTGCTGGAAAATGTTCAGGAAACATTATTTGGTATCGATGAAATTGCCATCGCTCACCATGAACGTTACGAGTGGCGTGTCGATCTGTCACCGGAATTGCTGAGTGTGTTGCTGGTGCGGCCTGAACGTCAATCGATATCCGGACTGTATCGTTTTGCACAATATTTTGATTCTGAAGGACTGGAAAGCAGCAGCTATTTTTTGGCATTCTGGAAAAAACTTCTGCAGCCATTGGCCACCGCGAGTCTGGTTATACTGGCAATATCTTTTGTGTTCGGGCCTTTGCGCGAAGCGACTATGGGTTCGCGGGTATTCGTCGCAATTGCTATTGGTCTGGCTTTCACCATTGTGCAACGCATGGCGGGACCAACAAGTTTGTTCTATGGTTTGAGTCCGCTGGCGGCAGTGCTTTTGCCGATTATTTTGTCGCTGCTGCTGGGTGCGTTTCTGTTGCGACGCGCATAGCGGGGTCTCAGTTGGATGTTATATTTACACTGATGGGTCGGTGAGGGCTTAGTGCGATAAAGACGCGGTTAAACTTAAGTTTTAAAAATCTACCAGTCCTTCAGTCAGTTCAATATAGACTCCTGAGGGGTCGGTGAAAAATGCCACTTTCAATCCGAGACTCGGAATTTCCCGGTAAGGGACATCAAATTTAATACCCTTTGCTTCCAGTTGTTTGCAAAAGCTCTCCAGATCGACCAGTTCAAAACCAATATGATCAATGGCACGACCGCGCGTGGGCAGACGTTCACTGTCAGCATTTCCAAAACTCAGATTCATGCCTGGCACATTGGTGGTGCTGGCAATGCTGCCCCGTGGCCTGGTCTCCAATGAGAATACTTCGGTGTACCAGTCAAGCAACTGCTGATACTGCGGGGTAAAGTAATGGATATGGTAGCCGCTGATTTCGGTGGCCAGCGCCTGATCTTCCTGCAGTTCTACATAGACATCATCGGGCATGGTCACATAGACATTGCGCTGGCCTTCGGCGCCGGTGAAGACATTCCCTGCAGGCAGACCACTGACGCGCCAATGTTCAAGAAAAGTTTCGATATTACGGACTTTAAAACCGAGGTGGTGGAGCACTGATTCCTGCGATCCACCTGTTGGTTTCTGCGCAGTCAGCAGCACCAGCATATTCGGAAACTTGATAGCTTGCAGGCTGCCCTTGCTTACCCGTTGACCGCCAAAATACTGTTCCCACAACCGGGTATGCTGTTCAACATCAGACACATTCAGATGCAGATGGCTATAGCTTATTCCTGCAGTATCTGGTGTCGCTAATTGTGCATATGCCGGTGTAATAAGGAGCAGAAACACGATCAGGAACAAGGGCATTATCGACGCGCCTCATTGATCACCACAGTAACCGGCATGGTACCTGGATTATGCAGCTGAAAAGGTGAATCGGCATTGCGCCAGGCCCAGTCGCCCATCGCGGTAAGTTCATTGCTGATGCCATCCGCACGACTGACATGAACAACGCCTTCACTCACCTGCACGACGATGCCTGGATTTTGAGGCGTGCGTACAGGACTGCTTTCACCCGGCGCAAGTTCCAGTCGGTAGGAGCGAAACCAGGGATTCTCCAGCTCGGGTTGCGCGGATACTCCCTCGGGTTTGTCGTTGGTATCGCTGACCGCCGGGCCAAAGTTTCCAAGCGCTATGATTCGGAACAGCCCCGGCCCTTCATTGTGCACGCGGTGGGTAAGTTGCTCGGTCACATAACTGGTAATGCTGGAAACCCGGCCATTGAGAGGCCCTTCGCCATTGCTGATGAAGGTGTACATGATCGCGAAATCATGGGTATGGGGCAGGGTGGTGTCGCCGGGATTTATCTGCACATCGACAACGCGGATATCGCCATCAATATGCATGGTGCGGTGACGAGGCTCTTGCAGTAAATGCACAGTACGAATGCGCTCAAATTCATCCTCTTGAGCGTCAGCAGAGCCTGCTGGAAATGTAGCAGCCATCAGAACTGCTAACAGGGTGATGAATTCTAAAGGGTTGCGAACAGGATTATGTCTTATGATGCGCATATTTTATCCTCGTGCTGAAACAGTTTGTTTTATTTAGAAAGGCCTGCTCCCTTTGGGCAGCAGTACCGTTTTACTGCGTGAAAGTTTTTCGTGAAGCGCGTCGCCATCCTTATCAATATACATCCATAAATAGCCGAGTCCACCAATCCAGAAAGCCGGCCATGCAGCAAAAAACCGTATCAATCCCGGTTTAAATGAAATATGTGTGTTGTCATGACTGAGCACTTTTATTCGCCAGGCAATCATGCCCAGAGTCTGGCCGGTGCGGCGCCAGAACCAGATGTAGAAAGTGGCTGCAGTGCTGACCATCATCGCAAAAACCAGTACCCGGTATAAAGGCTCGACGACTACCCGGCCATCTTCAAGCTGACTCGTGTCGGTGCCGAAAATCATCTGCAACACAAAGCCCAATGACATCCAGATAGCAGCGACCAGAAACGCATCGTAGAGTAATGCGGCCATTCTGCGCAGCAGCCCGGCGCGGGGATACTTGGGTGAATCTGCCTCAGTGTTGGTGGTGTCAGGGCTCACAGTTCCTTAACCGCCTGGATCAATTCATTAACGGCTTTCTGTCCATCACCAAACAGCATACGGGTATTGTCGGCCAGAAACAGCGCGTTTTCCACGCCAGAGAAACCGGTGCCCCGACCGCGTTTGATAACCACGACATTCTGAGAAGCATCAGCATTCAGAATGGGCATGCCGAACAAGGGACTGTTGGGATCTTTCTTAGCGGCTGGATTCACCACGTCGTTGGCACCGATCACCAGACTGACTGTCGTGTTGGGGAAATCGGCATTGATATCTTCCATATCGTAGATCATGTCATAGGGGACACCCGCCTCGGCCAGCAGCACATTCATATGGCCAGGCATGCGTCCGGCGACCGGGTGAATCGCAAATTTTACTTTGACGCCTTTTTCGGTCAGCAGCTGACTGAGTTCCCAGACCTTATGCTGCGCTTGAGCTACCGCCATGCCGTAGCCTGGAATAATAATAACCTGGGTGGCATAGGCCATCATGATGCCGACATCCTGAGCCTGCACTTCCTTCATACTGCCGCCGCCTTCGACCTCCTCAGTTACTACGGCCGGGCCGGTGCCAAAACCGCTGAAGAAGACATTGGCTACCGAGCGGTTCATTGCCTTGGCCATCAGATGAGTCAGCAGCGTGCCGGCCGAGCCCACCACCGTACCTGCAATAATCATCGCCGCATTGCCCAGTACATAACCCTCAAAACCAACCGCAAGTCCGGTCAGCGCATTGAACAGAGAAATGATCACCGGCATATCAGCGCCGCCCACGGGCACGGTAATAAAGACACCCAGTACCAGGGCCAGCACAAAGAAACCAATAATCGGCGTCAGTGCGCCGGAGAAGTAGACGCTGACGGCAACCGCAACAGTAAGCAGGGCTAATACCAGGTTGATCAGCTGCTGCTGTGGCAGCAGTTTGCTGGTGTTCAAACGGCCATCAAGTTTGGCCCAGGCGACCACGCTGCCACTGAATGCAATAGTACCGATGATGGCACCCATAATGGCCAGGATGGTGACATCCGGCCCTAATGCCTCGGCAATGCTGCCATAGCTTCCGCGCGCCACGGCACTTTGAGCTTTAAGCAGTTCAACCGCTGCAATGGTTGCTGCTGCACCGCCGCCCATGCCGTTATACATCGCAATCATTTGCGGCATATCGGTCATCGCCACACGTTTAGCGGTATACCAGGCATAGCCACCACCAATGCTGATGGCGATGATGATCAGAATAATGTTGCTGGCGGCCTGTGCATTCCCGGTGATTTCTTCAGCGAAGAAAGTCACCAGCGTCGCCAGCACCATACCGGCACCTGCCCAGTGAATGCCGCGCCGTGCAGTAACCGGCGAGCTCATCTGCTTGAGGCCCATAATGAACAATACGGCAGCGAGCAGGTAACTGGTCTGAATGATGAATTCCATTTACTTGCCCCTGTTGCCGGTGGATTTGAACATTTCCAGCATCCTTTCGGTGACCACGTAGCCGCCGACCGCATTGCCGGATGCCAGCAACACGGCGATGAAACCAATGATCTGCTGCATCGTGTTCTCGGCAATTCCGAGTGCAATCATTGCCCCTACCAGCACGATGCCATGCACGAAGTTGGAGCCGGACATCAGCGGGGTGTGCAGAATAACCGGTACGCGGCTGATGATTTCAAAGCCGGTGAACCCGGCCAGCATGAATATATAGACTGCTGCTAATCCTTCAATCATGAGTCCGCTCCTTAAGCGCTGGCATTCTGAATTCTGTCACGTACGCTGGCATTAACAATCTCGCCGGCGTGGGTAATTAAACTGTCTTTGATAATCTGATCTTCAAGGTCTATGTTTATCGCGCCTTCTTTGATGATCAGGCTGAGCAGGTTGAACAGGTTGCGCGCATATAACTCGCTGGCGTGGTTAGCAACTGTGCCAGGTACATTTAATGGTCCATAGATCTTTACGCGATTGTGCATAACCATTTCATCAGCCACGGTCAACTCGCAATTACCACCGCCTTCTGCTGCCAGGTCAACTATAACCGAACCGCCTTTCATGCCTTCAACCATGGTTTTGGTGATAATTCGGGGTGATGGCCTGCCGGGAATGGCTGCGGTAGTAATCACCACATCAGCTGCTGCTACGTGACGGGCCAGAATCGCCTGCTGTTGCTGCTTTTCTTCATCAGTAAGCTCTCTGGCGTAGCCGCCTGCTCCCTCGGCTTTTATATCAATATCTACAAATTTAGCGCCGAGTGACTCAACCTGCTCTTTGACGGCAGCACGCACATCGTACCCTTCCACAATGGCTCCGAGCCGCCGGGCGGTAGCAATTGCCTGCAATCCCGCGACCCCTGCGCCAATAATCAGCACTTTTGATGGCCGCACTGTGCCTGCAGCCGTGGTTAACATCGGGAAGAATTTACCGGACAGAGTGCTGGCGATCAAAACCGCTTTGTAGCCAGCAATTGAGGCTTGCGAGGAAAGTGCATCCATGGCCTGAGCTCTGGATATACGTGGCACCATTTCCATGGAAAAAGCACTGATCGTTTTAGCCTGCAGGGTCTTGAATCGATCAGTATCAGAATAAGGATTCACGAAACCCATCAGTATGGAGCCGTCTTTTAACTGGTTGATCTGCGACGCCGGCGCGGGATTGACAGTGAGTACGATATCAGCATGCTGATACAAGGTAGTTTCATCGGTTTCAATAGTCGCTGAAGCCGATTCATAATCGCTGTCGGCGTAACCGGCTGCCTCACCAGCACCCGATTGTATCTTTACGCTGACTCCCAGGGCGCTGAGCTTCTTAACCATATCGGGCACCAGCGCCACTCTTTGTTCCCCTGCGCGAGTTTCCCGTGGCACGCTGATCACTATCGACATTAGTTTTTTCCCTTTCTGACAAGGTATGTGAATGTGCGCCGAGTATATACCGACAGGTTTATGGATAAAACACAGAGATAGCTTAAGCTTGCACTGAAATGTTGAGCTTCCGTGGTTATTTGCTAGAATCGGCACCCCATAAAGACTGTCTTGCAGCAGGATCCGCATTAATGACTAAGAATACGAACGGCAGGCACATACGATTACTGGATACGACTTTGCGTGATGGCGAGCAGACCCAGGGTGTTTCGTTTACCGCTAAAGAGAAAGTAAGTATTGCCAAAGCGCTGCTGCAGACTCTGAAAGTGGATCGTATCGAGGTTGCGTCAGCCCGCGTGTCAGAGGGAGAGAAGCGTGCGGTTGCCGATATCAATGCCTGGGCTGCGACGGAAGGTCTGCTCGACAAAGTAGAAGTTCTGGGTTTCGTTGATCATCGCTTAAGTGTTAACTGGGTGGTAGAAGCTGGCGGCAAAGTGATCAATCTGCTGGCAAAGGGCAGCGAGAAGCATTGTCGAGAGCAGCTTGGGCGCACACTGCCTGAACATATTGCAGATATCTGGCAGACAGTAGAATATGCGCAGGCGCAGGGCCTGAAGGTAAATATTTATCTGGAAGACTGGTCCAACGGCTATCAGGATAGCCCGGATTATGTCTATGGCTTGCTCGATGGCATCAAAGCCATCGGCATCGCGAGCTTTATGCTGCCCGATACGCTGGGTGTGATGATGCCGGATGAAGTGCATAGTGCCTTGAGCGATATGATCAGCCGATTCCCCATTTTATCTTTCGATTTCCATCCTCACAATGACTACGGTCTGGCTACTGCTAATACCATGGCTGCTGTTAAGGCTGGCATCAATACGATTCACTGCACCATTAACTGTCTGGGTGAGCGCGCCGGTAACGCCTCGCTGGCTGAAGTTGCAGTGGTGCTGCAGGATAAGATGGGCATGTCTTTATCCATCGATGAAACCCGCATTGGGCTGTTGAGCCGGATGGTAGAAAACTTTTCCGGTAAATGGGTTGCGGCGAATACCCCGATTGTTGGTGCTGATGTCTTTACTCAGACTGCTGGTATTCATGCCGACGGTGATCAGAAAGGGGGTTTGTATATCACTGCGCTGCACCCTGAACGCTTTGCCCGTAAGCGCACTTATGCCCTGGGCAAAATGAGCGGCAAGGCATCGCTGGCTAATAATCTGGAGGAACTGGGCCTGCAGCTTTCGGCTGAGGATCAGCGAAAAGTGCTGGCTGAAATCGTCAAGCTGGGTGATTCCAAAGAGCTGGTTACGGCCGCTGACTTGCCCTTTATCATTGCTGACGTATTGGAAAGCCGGGAATACCAGTATATCCGTTTACTCAATTGCTATATCAGCAGTGGTCTGGATGTGGAGAGCACCGCCAGCATCAGGGTCGCGCTTGACGGCAAACAGTACAATGCATCGGGGTCCGGTAACGGGGGTTTTGCTGCCTTCACGAATGCAATCAGCAAAATTCTGAAGAAACGCAACTTCGTGCTGCCGGCACTGCTTGATTTTGAGGTACATATTCCTCGCGGCGGCAATACCAGCGCGTTGACCGAATGTATCATCACCTGGGAGATGGAAGGGCGCGATCTGAAAACCCGTGGCGTTGACTCCAACCAGGTACTGGCAGCAGTCAAAGCGACATTGCGCATGATAAATCTGCGCTTACACAGTCTGAAATGAGCGCAGGCTGGTTTTAACATCGCGAAGCTGTCTGTGCGCCAGCTTCGCGATTCTCAAAATCAGACTGGCAGCTTGCGCAGTTCTGCGACGACCAGATCACCAAAACCTCTGGTATCAATCATCTTCACGCCACTGCCAGGCTTGGACAGATCCGGCGTTGAATAGCCCTGAGCGAACACGCTCTGCATCGCGTGCCAGACATTCTTTGCTTCCTGATCCATGCCAAAGCTCATCTCCAACATCATCGCGACCGAACCAATCATCGAATACGGATTAGCGATATTCTTGCCTGCGATATCCGGCGCTGAACCGTGGGAAGGTTCGTAATAGGCTTTTTCATCGCCCAGGCAGGCTGAAGGCATCAGGCCAAGAGAACCCAGAATACCGCCGCCCTGGTCGCTGAGAATGTCACCGAACATATTCTCCATAACCATCACATCGAACTGCCGAGGATTCAGACACAGATAAGTGGCGGCGGCATCGACCAGGATATTAATGACTTTAACTTCCGGGTAATCCACGGCGACTTCAGCCATCACTTCATTCCACAACACGCTGGATTTCAGCACATTGCTTTTATGAATATTGTGCAACACTTTCTTACGCTTCATTGAGGTATCGAAAGCTACTTTGGCAATACGACGGATCTGCACTTCATCGTATTCCAGTGTTTCCTTCACATAACGATTGCCTTCGCTATTGATACCGCTTTGTTTCTCACCGAAATACAGACCACCGACCAGTTCGCGGATAATCATGATATCAATGCCATCACCGATGATTTCGGCTTTCAAGGGCGAGAAGTGCGCCAGCCCTTTGGGCAGGAATACCGGACGGAAATTGGCGTAGGTGTTGTAGCGACGGCGCAGCGGCAGCAGCGCACCGCGCTCCGGTTGCATATCAACGGGTATCTTTTGCGACTCTTCATGGTTCAGTCCGATAGGGCCTTTGAGAATGGCATCAGCCTCATCACAGATTTTTTTAGTTTCCTCGGGGAAGGGATGACCGCATTCAAAATACGCACTGGCACCAAAGGGCGCATGGATTAATTCAAATTCCACCTTGTTGCGCTCGGCAACCAGATTCAGAATTTTTACAGCTTCGACCATAATTTCCGGGCCGATGCCATCGCCGTCCAGCAGTGCAATTTTATAATGCGTCATGAGTTACCTGATCTTCAACAAGGATGATTAAATTTTTGGGAGCTGCAAAAGGCGCGTAATTTACCATGTGCGGGCAAGCAGGGACAACTGCGCAGCTTCGGAACGGGATTGTTCATCGGCTTAAAGAGTTCGGTAAAACAAGCTTTAAGAGGGCATTGCCAGGGTGATTAATGCTGTTATACTGTCGCCCTTCCAAGCTGCCGGGGTGGCGAAATTGGTAGACGCGCCGGATTCAAAATCCGGTTCTAGTGATAGAGTGCCGGTTCAAGTCCGGCTCCCGGTACCAAATCGTCTGATAAGTTTGTGTCAGAGTTCTGCAATTAGAAATCCGAAAAATTTTATTAATTCTGAAAAACGGATCAAGGGTGTATCCGTGGCCGAAATTCGATACAGTTCCTGCAGAAGATCCCGACTGATGGCCTGCTCTATAAATCATTGACTGTAGAAAAGGAAATCGGGCAATGCTGGGTAAAACTATTTTGTGGCTTTCTGCGCTGGTATTTATCGCGTACGGACTTGTCAGTCTCATCTCACCCGCTGTTCCAGCCGGGTTCGCTGGCCTCCTTATCAGCAACGGTGATGCCTTTGCCGAAATCGGCGCGATGTACGGGGGCCTGCAAACTGGCATGGGCTTGTTCTGTCTGCTGGCTGTCACCAGACTTGAGTACTATCGGGCTGGCCTTGTGCTTCTGCTTATAGTGATCGGTGCGCTGGCAGTCGGCCGCCTGTTGTCCCTGCTGATCAGCGCGGATCCAGTTAGCGCGTATACCTGCGGCGCACTGAGTTACGAGCTGATTACTGCGTTCCTGGCGGGCATTGCTCTGGGCCAACCTTCCGAGACCAAAAAAGCGTTATGACCCAACACGAATATATATCTATTGCCATTGCCATTATCCTGGGTCTGGCAATGACCCGCCTGCTCCACACCGTAGCTATCCTGATCCGCGCTCATGACCGGGTGGTGTTCCATTGGGCGCCGGCAGTCTGGGCCTTCAGTGTAATGATCTACATTCTGCAGTTCTGGTGGGTGGGCTGGGGTTTACGCACCATTGATGACTGGAGTTTTCAGAATTTCATCGTACTGGTATTCGGTTGCACATTTTTATATGGCTCGGCAGAGATGGCTTTGTCTGAACCGGGAGAGGGTGTCCTGGATATGCTGCAGTAAAGTCAGCAGGTTGGCAGGCTCTCCGCGCGGTTCATGTTGCTGTATTTTCTGGTCGGGCCCTACGTGAATATTGTGATGTACAACAATGCAATTCTTCCTTCAGTGGTCGTGCCATTAGTGGGCATCCTGCTGATGCTGCTGACTATTTTTATCCCCTCCCGCTTCAGAGTCTGGTCTGTGCTGTTTGCTGGTTACTCGCTTATCGTACTTTTTCTGACGGTTTGAGAGGTATATAGATAGTTCATCATTAACGGAAACAAGGGCATAAAAAAACGGCGACACTCAATTAAGTGCCGCCGTTTGATTTATCCAGTGTTCATCAAGCAGTTGATGAACACCATGGTTACCCGCGATCAGATGTCAAAACGGTCGAGGGTCATCACCTTGGTCCATGCAGCAACAAAGTCAGCTACAAACTTTTCATGTCCGTTTTCAGCAGCATAGACTTCCGCAATCGAACGCAGTTCTGAGTTTGAACCAAAGATCAGGTCAACAGGGGTTGCTGTCCATTTGACTTCACCTGTGGCGCGATCACGTCCTTCATAGATGCCTTCTGATGTGGCTGATGGCGACCATTGCGTGGACATATCGAGCAGGTTCACGAAGAAGTCGTTGCTCAAGGTGCCAGGCTGGTCAGTCAACACGCCATGTGCCGATTGTCCGGCATTAATATTCAATGCACGCATACCGCCGACTAAAACGCTCATTTCAGGAACCGTCAGGGTCAGCAGATTTGCTCGTTCGACCAGCATTTCCGCTGGCGATCTGTAGCTGTCCTTGCCGAAGTAGTTACGGAAGCCATCTGCAGTCGGCTCAAGCACTGCAAAAGACGGCGCATCAGTCATCTCCTGGGTTGCATCGCTGCGGCCTGGCATGAACGGAACCTGGACATCGTGTCCGGCATCCCTGGCGCCCTGCTCAATGCCTGCAGCTCCACCCAGAACGATCAGGTCAGCCAGTGATACCTGCTTTCTTCCGCCTCTTTGCGCACCGTTGAAGTCGCTTTGAATCGATTCCAGACGACTCAGCACTTTGCTCAGTTCGTCGGGGTTATTTACCGGCCAGTCTTTTTGAGGTTCCAGACGAATGCGGGCACCGTTGGCGCCGCCGCGCATATCAGTGCCGCGGTACGTTGCGGCTGATGCCCATGCCGTTCTTACCAATTCTGGAACGGTAAGGCCTGATTCGAGAATCTGAGACTTCAGATTTGAAATGTCCCTTGCATTAAGCAGGTTGTAGGTAACTTCAGGCACTGGATCCTGCCAGATCAGTACTTCCTCAGGAGCATCCGCGCCAATGTAACGAGTACGTGGACCCATATCGCGGTGCGTCAACTTGAACCACGCCTTGGCGAAAGCCAGTTCAAACTCGGCTGGGTTCTGTTGGAAGCGCTGTGCAATAGCTCTGTAAGCCGGGTCGACTTTCATCGCCAGGTCGGTGGTGAACATAATCGGCGCATGTCGTTTCGAGGGGTCGTGAGCATCAGGTACCAGATTTGCTGCCTGACCATCAGCGGGAATCCACTGCACTGCACCGGCCGGGCTTCTGGTCTGAACCCATTCAAACGCGAACAGGTTGTCCAGGTACTGTGTAGTCCACTGTGTCGGATTGGAGGTCCATGCGCCTTCCAGACCGCTGGTGATCGTGTCAGCCGCATTACCGGTACCGCAGCTGTTCTTCCAGCCGAAACCCTGTTCTTCAAGATCAGCCGCTGCAGGTTCCGCTCCAACGCAATCGACCGGGCGGGCGGCACCGTGGGCCTTACCGAAGGTGTGACCGCCTGCAATCAGTGCAAGGGTCTCTTCATCATTCATCGCCATGCGACCAAAGGTATCGCGGATATCTTTAGCAGCGGCGAGTGGATCGTGATTCGCATTCGGCCCTTCAGGGTTAACATAGATCAGGCCCATCTGCACTGCGGCAAGCGGATTCTCAAGTACTCGGTCGCCAGTGTAGCGTTCGTCTGCAAGGAACTCAGTCTCCGGACCCCAATAGACCATGTCTGGTTCCCAGTCATCTTCGCGCCCGCCGGCAAAACCGAAGGTTTTGAAACCCATGGATTCCAGTGAAACGTTACCGGTCAGTACCATCAGGTCGGCCCATGAGATTTTGCTGCCGTATTTCTGCTTGATTGGCCACAACAGACGTCGGGCTTTGTCCAGGTTAGCATTGTCCGGCCAGCTGTTGAGTGGCTCAAAACGTTGTTGACCACCACCTGCGCCACCGCGGCCGTCAGCCACGCGATAGGTGCCTGCGCTGTGCCAGGCCATGCGAATAAAGAAAGGGCCGTAATGACCGTAATCTGCTGGCCACCAATCCTGAGATTCGGTCATCAAGGTTTCGATGTCCCGCTTCACTGCATTGATATCGAGACTGCTGAATTCTTCAGCGTAGTTAAAGTCTGCACCCATCGGGTTGGATTGAGGAGAATGTTGACGAAGCGGACTGAGATTCAGTTGTTCAGGCCACCAGAACTGGTTTGAATTTGAGCCGCTTTGAGCAAAAACAGGGCTTGTCAGGGATGACAGGCTTACCGTTAAAGCGGTTAGTAAAGGTATCGTGTACTTAGGCATTGAAATTGTTCCTTTTGGGTAAATGGTTTTTTCAACGCATATAGTAAACCAATCAAAAATTATCGATAAATTTAAAGAAACTATGGTGATGATTGAAGAAATAGATCTCCGAACCAGGGAAAAATTAAATAGAGCTGATTAGAATCCGGGTAGTTTGGCGTTGATTACCGTATTGAGCGCGGTTTAAAGCAGCTCAATCAGCATCTTGTTTACTTGATGTTGAAGATTTCGAATGTCGCTCACTGTGTGGAGTGCCCGCGCAACTCTCCCCGGTGTACATGCCCGCCAGAAACAGAGATAGATTACGGAAAACTTGCCGGATTCTTCCAACCCTTGCGTCATTGTCTGTGCCCAGATTCAATTCATGCAAGCGCAGGCGTTTACCATCCAGGGTGGCTTCGATATTTTTTTTATCAGACTCATCGCTCATTTGCAGGGTCTCCTTACTGATGATGGATAAATTATGCACACTGATTCGGAGAGTGGGATGCAGTCTGTCCAAAGATACCAGTTGCCAACCGAACGATGTAAACTGCCGGGCCAAAGGGAGATTTGATATGCGATCAACTTACTGGCTGACAGCCGCGCTTCTATGCACACTATTACCCGCCTGCAGTTCTGAATCAACACCAGAGCCCGAATCAGCATCAGAATCAGCACCTGCTGTAGCTCAACAAGCGACAGAGCCCGTGCAGGTGGCAGACGCAGCACAGGTTGAATTCGCTCAATTCAGCGAAGCCTTACTCCAGCGTATGCTGGCGCGCAATCCCGAGTGGCAGATATTCGCCGGGCGCTATGACGATGCCCACCTGGTGACGCTGCCAGATGCAGCCCGCAGAGCCGATGACCTGGCCTTTGTGGAAACTGAGCTGAGCGGACTGAGCGCAACTGATCCGACCACATTGTCTTCAGACCTGAGAATTGACCATGCGCTGTTGCTTAACCGTCTGCAATCGATGCACTGGTACCTGACTGAATTCAGAGACTGGGAATGGAACCCATCCAATTACAATGTTGCCGGTCCAATAGGGCTGCTGCTTAATACACCTTATGCACCCGAAGCCGACCGGCTGCGCACGGTACTGGCACGACTTGAACAGGTACCGGCCTATTACCAGGCCGCCGTCTCGAATATCAGCAATCCCACGGCCGAACATACCCAGCTGGCAATAACGCAAAGTCGCGGAACGCTTAATCTGCTCGGCGAAAGTCTGCGTGACCGCGCGGCAGCGTCCAGCCTGGAAAGCGCTGAGAAATCGCGTTTTGAGCAGGCTCGACAAAATGCAGTGGCTGCTGTCTCAGTATTTACCGAGGACTTGCAGGGCCTGGCAGCTGCGCTGGCCGAAGGCAGTGAAGCCAGGCCTTTCCGGATCAGTGAGGAGCTCTATGAAGCTAAATTTCGCTATGACATTCAATCGGGTCTGAGCGCACGTGAACTTTATGAGCGCGCAGTTGCTGAGAAGAATCGACTACACAATGATATGGATGAAATTGCGTTGCAGTTATGGCCAAAGTATTTTCCAGATGAGACCGTGCCTGAAGACAGACTGGAGCGGATCGGCCGATTGATCAATCATTTATCAGCGCAGCACATAGACCGGGAAAATTTTATCAGTGAAATTAAACGCCAGATCCCGGTGCTGGCGGCTTTTGTTGAACAGAAAAATCTCGTTGCACAAGATCCGACCCGGCCACTGGTGGTGCGTGAAACTCCCGAATACATGCGCGGCGGCGGTGCTGGCGCTTCAGTGAGTGCAGCTGGCCCCTTTAATCCAACAGCGGATACTTACTACAACGTCACCCCCCTGGATGATTACACCGATGAGCAGGCTGCGAGCTATCTGCGCGAGTACAATCAATGGGTGTTGCAGATTCTAAATATCCACGAAGCGATACCGGGTCACTACACTCAATTAGTGCAGGCAAATAAATCACCTGGGCTCATTAAAAGCCTGTTGCGCAACGGTGCGATGATTGAAGGCTGGGCGGTGTATGCTGAACGCATGATGCTGGAAGAGGGCTACGGAAACCAGGAGCCGGAAATGTGGCTGATGTACGGCAAATGGAATCTGCGCGTGGTGACTAATGCCTTGATGGACTATGCGGTTCACGTGCTTGGTATGAACCAGGAAGAGGCGATGGATGTGATGTTGCGCGAGGCGTTCCAGGAGCAGACTGAAGCTGAAAATAAATGGCGACGGATTACCTTATCACAGGTTCAGCTTACCTCTTATTTTACCGGTTATGCTGAAATCTATGACTTCCGCGAACGGCAGAAGGCGTTACTCGCTGACAACTTTGATCTGAAAGCGTTTCACGATCAGTTTCTCAGCTACGGCAGCGCACCCGTACCTGCAATTATTGATTTGATGAGCGACTCTGTGCAGTAAAAGATCTGTGCAGTATAACGTTACGATTAAATGCCGACAGACTCCTGGCTGATTTTTTAGCCAGGGGCCACTAAAATTATTGCAATCCGTAGCTGCTCATCGCCAGCTTGAAACTGTTGCAGGCATTTCGCCACACTGGTGGTAAATCATCCGCAAGCAAAAATCCCTTCATATGCGGCAGCAATGCTGATGCAAATTCATCAGACGCTTCTCTGGGTAACAGCGTTGGCAGATGATCAATAGCCTGTACATAAACAGGAAATTCATCACTGCCTTGAGCGCGCCGAAACGGCGTTTTCAGATCGGTAATTGCATCATAAACTGCGATGGGATTGTTCGGGTTATTGGGGTCACAGCTGACATCACTGATGATTTTCAGGCTCTGGTTTTCTGTCAGCAACTGTGGATCTATCATCGGCTCAATCTTCTCGCGCAGGTAAACGCAGTTAATAAACACATCGTGGTCGATAATTTCCTTGATGGGTTTATCCGCAGCATTAAATTCAGCAATATCCCAGGCGCTGATAGTTACCGGTGCAGCGAGTGATTTCAAGAGATCTATAGCGCCACTGCCGCAGCGTCCCAATGCGCCCATGACCATCACCCTGGCGGGTGCATTATTCAAACTGCGGTTCACGGTATCGATCAGGTGCTGACGATCCTTAAACCGGGTTAATCCGGGATGTGCTGCATCCGTCTGAGCATAATGCGCCAGGCCGAGCATGGCCAATGCAGCACCAGCATAACCAGCCCAGTAACCAAACGCCGCAATTCGCCGTCCGCTGTCATCCTGTAGAAATTCCAGATCAAATATTGTTCCACCGCCGTCCGCATAACGTTTTAATACCTGGGCAGAGCCTTCCTGTCCTTTAAAAGTATGGGAGAAATAGATCTGACGATGTGAAATTGCCGTTGTAGACTCAGCCAGTTCTTTCAAGCCGATGATGACAGTGCTACTTGGCGCCTGCCACCAGTCCTGATGCGTCATCACTGCACCGGCTTGTGCATATTCTGTATCTGAAAAAACCCGATAATCCGATCGCTCTACGGTGACCTCAATGCCTGCGTTAATCAGTTCGCGAACTCCACTGGGGGTGACAGGAACTCTCCATTCACCTGTTTTATCTTCCTTTCTCAACCAAAGCGCTGTCATGTTTCTACCGATCCGAATTTTGTTTTAGAGATAAAGTAATAGCCGAAACCGGCAAGGGTAGCCATGACAATAACCGGAATATAAGCTGCACTGTCCCCGCCCTGCAGGAGCAGGGAAGCCAGCACGAAGCCAAAGAACGACAGTACCGCAGTGACAATGGCATAAGGAAACTGGGTTTCTACATGGGACATGTGATTAACACCGCAGGACATGGATGACAATACCGTGGTATCGGAGATCGGTGAACTGTGGTCTCCAAACAGACCACCGCTGATGGCGGCTCCCAGTGCGACCACAACGGGAGCATCCAGCGCAACAGCAATCGCGACTGCAATGGGGATCATCAATGCAAAGGTACCCCAGGAGGAACCGGTTGCCAGTGACAGCGCAGCACCGATCAGAAAAATCATACTGGCCAGTAACCAGACCGGGAAATTGATTGCCTCGAGCATCTGTGCAATGGCTTCGCCGGTTTTCAATTCGGCCATCACATCGCTGAGTGTCCAGGCCAGAATCAGAATACAAAGAATCGGCATGATTCGTCCCATGCCATTAAAAAATGCTTTTGAACTGCTGTTGAAGTCAAAGATTTTCAGGCTGTGCAAGATGGTAATGGTGGCTATGGTAGCAATGGTATAGGACAAAGCCAGAGTGATTCGAATGGTAGGGCCGGCCAGCATACCCTGCTGAGTAACGAAGTAGGTGAACAGCGCGATCATCGACAAAAACAGCGTGCCCAGCGCTATCGCGACTACTTTGGCGCCATGCGTCTTTAGTTGAATACTTAATTCCGGCAGCTGGGTTTCTGAATCATCGTACTTGTGCGTACCCGCCAGAAAACTCTGCTGCGTGGTGCGCATTTTTCCCAGCCAGACGCTGAACACGGCCACAAAACCGACACCAGCCAGAGTCAGCAGAGGGTAGAGCATATAGAACCAGACTTCCTGAAACGCAACAAAACCATCCTTCTCTACCCCTTGGGAGGCGTAGGAGCTTTCCATCAAACCCATGGTGTAGGCTCCCCAGCTGATGATCGGAATCAACACACACACAGGCGAGGAGGTGGAATCAACAATGTAGGCAAGTTTTTCGCGGCAGATGTGTAATTTCTCATAGACCGGGCGATAAACCGGACCAAGGATCAATGAATTACCAGAGTCAGTAAAAAAAATCACAATGCCGGAGAGCAGGGTGCTGAGTTTGATTTTCATTGGTGATGTCACATGGATGCCGAGCAGGTTCGAAAATGCTCGCATGGTGCTCGATGCTTCGAGCAGATAAATAAACCCGGAGATGATGGTTATTACGATAATTATCTGCGCGTTACTCCCCTGCAATTGCTCGAATATGCCTTCACTGATTACGGCCACTGCGGTATCCAGCGGATTGTATTGATTGATGATGGCGTAACCAAAAACAACCGCACTCAGCAGTGACAGAATCACGCGACGTGTGGTGAATGCAAGCACCAGCGCCAGCACGGAAGGTGCGATGGCCAGTATCGGATCCATATTAGTCCTTACTTATGTTGAACAGCATTAAAATGGTTTAGAACCTGCCCACAACAGCTCCAAAGCCAGGGCCTGAATAATGCTGAGTAAGGTCAGCAATACCATCGGCATCTGTTTTTTTGCGCGGTCTGACAGTCTATTTGCTGACTTCATTATTATTGTGTCCCCAGCGTGTTTATCTACCTTAGAAACTGAGCCGAATACTAGCCTGATATTCAGAGATTTTCTCGATCTTTTATATTTCCCGAATAGATTGATTTTTTACCAGGGAAGCCTGTGGCAAGGTCAACCCGCGCCCGTAACGTTCCACAAAGATAGCGGGCATCCTTTTTGGTTTGCCACTGCTCAATGCGATACATACGAAAGTACTGCGCGCCCGCAACAACGTGAGCTGATCGGAGCGGCGGCATAGTTGGAAGTGGCGGGTGAGGCGCAGTTTCTGATCCCAGTGGGTAATCCAGGTGGCAACAACCAGTTCGTCGCCACAGTAAGCAGCTGCCAGATAATCAATTTCATGTTTGAGCACCACCATCGCCCGGTCAAGCTCGCGGTATTCAGCCAGTCCCAGACCCAGCGACCCCGAATGCTTCCAGGCACATTGCTCAAGCCAACGCACATAAACAGCATTATTGGCATGGCCAAGTTCATCGATATCTTCAACCGTTACTATAATATCCAGCGTGTTTGGCTTGTCCCTGTCCCATTTCAATTTAAAAGACCTCTATACAGTGTCTGCTGATAAGATACGTTGTTCTTTATAGCGCGTTCCAGTGGCCTTTTTCCAGGCTGATTCAGCTGTCTGCATCAATACGTCATTGTTCGATCATTGATAAGCCCTTACAATCCGTGCCCTTCCAGATACCGACCGGTTACAGGTTATGCTGAATTATGAAACTCTCTGACTTCCAATACAATTTACCTGAAGAGCTGATCGCCCACTATCCAGAACCTGAGCGCAGCAGCAGCCGTTTGCTGCACCTGAGTCGTGCAACCGGCGCTGTTGCTCATCATCACTTTTATGAATTGACTGACTTTCTGCAGGCTGATGACCTGTTGGTATTCAATAATACCCGGGTGATTGCGGCCCGGTTGCTCGGTCACAAAGCCAGCGGTGGTCGTATCGAAGTCCTGATAGAGCGGGTACTCAATGAGCACGAGGCGCTGGCGCAGATTCGCTCAAGTAAGTCGCCGAAGCCGGGTACGAAACTGACCTTCGATGGCAATGACTCCTCCGAACAATTGAGTGCGGAGGTGCTGGGCAGGCAGGGAGATTTTTTCCGTTTGCGTTTCTTCGGCGAGCAGTCACTATTATTGGCTCTTGAAAAATTTGGTCACATGCCTTTACCCCCATACATCAAGCGTCCTGACGAAGACAAGGATCGGGAGCGGTATCAGACCGTTTACAGCAGTCAACCCGGTGCCGTTGCTGCACCAACCGCAGGGCTGCACTTTGATCAGGCGCTGCTGGATGCCCTTGCCGTTAAAGGCGTCGATCAGGGATTTATTACTCTGCATGTCGGTTCCGGTACTTTCCAACCCGTGCGCGTGGAAAATGTCCTTGAGCATCCTATGCACAGCGAAGTCATTGATGTGCCGCAAAGCGTCTGTGCACAGGTGCAGGCCTGTAAAGCGCGCGGTGGGCGGGTGATTGCGGTGGGAACCACCTCAGTACGCAGCCTTGAAAGTGCCGCCCGGGAAACCGGCTCGTCCGCGCAGAATCTGCAACCTTACCAGGGCGAAACCAGCATCTTTATCTATCCGGGTTTCGAGTTTCAGGTAGTTGACGCGATGATCACCAATTTCCATCTCTCTGAATCTACTTTAATGATGCTGGTCAGTGCTTTCGCCAGTCGCGAAAATATTATGGCGGCCTATCAGCGTGCTATTGAGGCCCGCTATCGCTTCTTCAGCTACGGCGATGCCATGTTGATTCTGTAGTGCTATACTCTGCCGCCTCTAAGTTGCTTCATTGAATTAGTGGTTCCTTAGATTAATACCCTCGCTAATCAAAACACAAGGATTCGGAAATCGTTATGAAAGCACCTGTACGCGTTGCTGTCACTGGAGCAGCAGGACAAATCAGTTACTCCTTATTGTTCAGAATAGCCTCTGGAGAAATGCTCGGCAAAGATCAGCCGGTGATTCTGCAACTGCTGGAAATAACGCCTGCACTGGGAGCATTACAGGGCGTCGTGATGGAATTGGACGACTGCGCCTTCCCACTGGTACGCGGCTGTGTGCAGACTGATAATCCTGATGTGGCTTTCAAGGATGCCGACTATTGTCTTCTGGTCGGTGCACGACCGCGCGGTCCTGGCATGGAGCGCAAAGATCTGCTGGCAGCCAATGCCGCGATTTTCTCGGTACAGGGCAAAGCTATCAATGACAATGCCAGCCGTAATGTAAAAGTGCTGGTGGTGGGAAATCCTGCTAATACCAATGCACTGATTGCCTATCGTAATGCGCCGGATCTGAATCCTGGCCAATTTACTGCGATGACCCGGCTTGATCACAACCGCGCTCTTGCTCAGCTGGCCCAGAAGACAGGCAAGCATAGCACTGATGTTGAAGGTGTTTTTATCTGGGGTAATCACTCCGCCACGCAGTATCCCGATATTCATCATGCCACGGTAGCCGGTACTAAAGCGCTGGACCTGGTTGATCAGAACTGGGTGGTTCAGGATTTTATCCCGGTCGTGCAGCAGCGTGGCGCGGCAATCATTAAAGCCCGTGGTCTTTCCAGTGCAGCTTCGGCAGCGAATGCGGCCATCGAACACATGCGCGACTGGGCGCTGGGTAGCGCAGGCAAAATCGTCAGCATGGGTATTCACAGCGATGGCAGCTATGGCATCGCCAAAGGTTTGATCTATTCTTTCCCGGTTACCTGTGCTGATGGCAAGTACACCATTGTTCAGGGACTGTCAGTGAACGATTTCAGTCAACAGTTGATGAACAAGACCGAGCAGGAACTCAATGAAGAGCGTGATGCTGTTGCTGCATTGCTTCCCTAAGCTATAACCGGCACGCTGCCCATCTGCAGACTCAGGCAGATGTGCAGTATCCGGTCTGCAGGAACCTCGGAGAATGGGTATTAAAAAACTATCACTGAGTCGCAGCGGCCAATTCTGGCTGTTTCAATTGATCGGCTGGTCGGCCTGGGTCATGTTGCTGGTGGCACGTGACCTGACTTTCGTACCCAAAGAATACATGCTGGACCGCGCTGGTGTGTTTGTCGTGGACGCGATTATCGGTGTCGCACTGACTACCGGCTTGCGTTACCTCTATCGCTATGTCTGGGATATGTCAGCACAGATCCGGATAGCTGCGGTTATCTTCGGTTCATTACTGGCCTCATTCGCATGGCGACCGCTTAAAAATCTGATTACCTCAACCGAATTTGGTATTGCTGTTGATTTAGCCGGCTATGGCTGGGGCACGTTCAATCTGATTCCGTTTACCTTTTCATTGCTGCTGATCTGGAGTGTGCTGTACTTTTTAATCAAGTATTACCAGCTGTTTCAGTTGGAGAAAGAGAAGAGTCTGCGCTCGGAGGCGCTTGCTCACGAGGCGCAATTGCGCATGTTGCGATATCAGTTAAATCCGCATTTCCTGTTCAATACCTTGAACGCCATCTCGACCCTGGTGCTGCAGCAATCCACTGAGCCGGCTAATGCCATGCTGACCAAACTGAGTAAATTTCTGCGGTATTCCCTTGAGCACGATCCCCTGGATCAGGTTGATCTTGCCCATGAAATCGGCTCGGCGCGCTTGTATCTGGACATCGAAAAGGTCAGATTTGAAGAGCGCATGAAAATCGAGATAAATATATCGCCTGAGGCTGAGCGGGCGCTGGTGCCAAGTATGCTGCTGCAGCCGTTGATCGAAAACTCGGTCAAACATGCCATCGCTTTGAGTGAAGAGGGTGGCATGATTCAAATTGACGCGCGAGTGGAACAGCGCATGTTGATTCTCGAGGTAAGTGATGACGGGCCGGGACTGCCTTCAGGTAATCTGGTGGAGAAGCAGCATCCAACCTCAATGGGGGTAGGTCTGACCAATATCCGCAACCGCCTGCGCGAAATTTATGGTGACAAACATTCTTTGATAATTTCTAATCGTCAGCCAACAGGCTGCAAAGTGACGGTTGTTATTCCTTATGAAACCAACTGACGAAAAACGTAAAATTCGAGCTATCGTCGTCGATGATGAATCACTGGCCCGCAAAGGTCTGGGGATGCGGCTTGAGCAGTATGATCAGGTGGAAGTGCTGCGTTCCTGCCGCAGTGGCAAGGAAGCGCTGGCAGCGATAGCAGAGCTGGAGCCTGACCTGGTCTTTCTCGATATCCAAATGCCAGGCATGACCGGATTTGAGGTGATTGAGCAACTGCAACAGGACAATATGCCGATGGTGATTTTCGTCACGGCATACGATGCGTTTGCCATCAAAGCCTTCGATGTTCATGCGATTGATTATCTGCTTAAACCCATTGAGCAGGATCGATTGCAGCAGGCCATCGAAAAAGCGGAACAACGGCTGGAGCAGCAGCAGGTGTTTGTTGCAAAACAGCGTTTGCTCGACATCGTTATTGGGCTCACCGGAAAATCGGAAGCGGCAATTGAACAGCTGCTGAATGTGAAGGGTGAACAGATTGCCTACGCAGATAAGCTGGCGATTAAAGACGGTTCTTCCACGACCTTTGTGCCGGTGAAACATATTGACTGGATTGATGCTGCCGGCGATTACATGTGTGTCCATGTTAATGGTGCCACGCACATCATGAGAACCACGATGAAGGAGCTGGAGGCGCAGTTGGACCCGGGAATATTCCAGCGGGTACATCGTTCAACAATCGTCAATCTGGCGCGGGTGGAGAAGGTGTCGTCGCATATCAACGGTGAATTCCATCTCACGCTTAGCGGTGGGTCCTCCCTTAAGATGAGCCGTTCTTACAAGGACAAGATCAAGCATCTGACGAGTTCCAACCAGCCTCTGTCTGGTTAAAATTTTTCTACGGCAGGTGGTTCAGTGGCAATTCGGTAGTATCGATTACCTTGCGCAGGATAAAACTGGAATGGACGTCCCTTACGCCTTCGATACGCGTTATTGTGTTGAGCAGGAACTGATGATAGTAGTCCATGTCTGGCACCATTACTTTCAACAGATAGTCCGCAGATTGTCCGGTAATCAACAGGCATTCAACCACTTCTGGATGTTTTTTTACTTCATTTTCAAAATGCTGAAAGCGATCCGGCGTATGCCGGTCCATGCTGATCTGAATAAAAGCATTCAACTTCAACCCAAGAGTGGACGGATTCAACAGAATCACATGTTTGTCAATGATGCCTTCGTCCTCGAAGCGCTTAACGCGCCGAGCACAGGGAGTGGCTGACAAGCCCACGCGATCAGCTAGTTCCGCATTGGTAATGCGACCGTTGTTTTGCAGTTCTCGCAGGATGCGTTTATCAAGCTTATCAAGCAGCATATCTACTCCTCATCTGGTCAATCTCGATTTTGTAGTGATATTAACTAATTTAAGTTAACTAATCAGCGTTATTTTCTAATGATGACTGGGAAATGGAGTAATAAGGCGTGGAAAAACCAGGCGGCTTTCTCTATTCTGGGCACCATCAAGTCCTCGGACTGTTCCAGATTGTCGACCCAGTAGATTTATAAGGAGCCTTTGGCATGTTTAATCACAAGAAATATAAGCCTTTCCAACCCATCAGCATTCCTGACCGAACCTGGCCAGATCAGGTGATCCGCACAGCGCCACGTTGGTGCAGCGTTGACCTGCGTGATGGCAATCAGGCATTGATTGAACCCATGTCGGTCGCACAGAAAAAGTTGATGTTCGATCTGCTGCTTGAAGTTGGATTTAAGGAAATCGAGATCGGCTTTCCTGCGGCTTCCCAGCCGGATTTTGATTTTGTCCGCAGCCTGGTTGAAGAAAACCGCATTCCCGATGACGTCACTGTGCAGGTGCTGACGCAAGCGCGCCCGGAATTGATTCAACGAACTTTCGAGTCATTGCGTGGGGTTAAAAAGGCGATACTGCATGTCTACAATTCCACATCGATTGTGCAGCGTGAAAAAGTTTTCAAGACTGATCGGGCCGGGATCATCAAAATAGCAGAAGAAGGAGCCAGAGAAGTACAGCGCTGCGCTGCGCTGGCACCTGAGACAAATTGGACGTTTCAATATTCTCCAGAAAGCTTTACCGGCACTGAGCTTGAGTTTGCGGTGGAGGTCTGCGATGCAGTGACTGCTATCTGGAAGCCCACTCCGGAACAGCCGGTGATTATGAATCTGCCTTCAACTGTAGAGATGGCAACACCTAATGTTTACGCCGACCAGATTGAATGGTTTTGCCGCAATATTAAAAATCGGGATGCCATAGTAGTCAGTCTGCACACGCATAATGACCGGGGCTGTGCTGTTGCTGCAGCCGAACTGGCAGTGATGGCCGGCGCACAGCGGGTAGAAGGTACTCTGCTAGGCAATGGGGAGCGCACCGGCAATATGGATATCGTGGTGATGGCGATGAATCTTTACAGTCAGGGTATCGATCCGGAGCTTGATTTTCGCGATATGGATAAGATTGTTTCAGTCGTGAAAGCATGCACTCAGATTGATGTGCATCCGCGTCAACCGTATTCGGGTGAGTTGGTATTTACAGCATTTTCAGGCAGTCATCAGGATGCTATTAAGAAATGTCTGGATATGTATAAAGAGGGTGAAAACTGGGAAATTGCATATTTGCCGATAGACCCTCGAGATCTGGGTCGCACTTATCAGGACGTGATTCGGGTTAACAGTCAGTCCGGCAAAGGCGGTGTGGCTTATGTACTGTCCAGCAGATTTGGTTTCCAGCTACCGCGCTGGCTGCAGATAGAGTTCAGCCGCACTGTGCAAAAGCAGGCTGAAGATACCGGGCAGGAGATTTCAGCCGACACCATATGGGCACTATTCCAACAGCATTATCTGGATGCACAACAACCCGTGCAACTGGAAAACTTCAGTATTGAGAAAGCAGATCGTGAATCTTTCACAGCAAAAGTGCGGTGCTTCGATGAGCAACTGCATATTCACGGAGAAGGTGATGGCGTGATGGATGCATTCGTAGAGGCGATTAAGACTTCAACGGGAATCGACTTTGAGATCATGGAGTATGGCGAGCATGCGCTGGGGCAGGGAGCTGATGCAGAGGCGGTGACTTATATTCAGTTGAAAAAAGGTGCAGAACGATACACTGGGGTAGCCATCAGCCGCGACATCGTCAGTTCATCGTTGAATGCGCTGTTGAGAGCTGCCAGTCAGCTGCTGCGTGAAGCACAGGAACGGCGAGCGGCCTGATGCCCGGGAATCCTGCAGGTCATGAGTGGTGACATCGTTCATGAACATGCGTTAAACAGCAGCTGCTGATTTGTCCGGAAAATTTGCCACAGAAAAATTCTGAAATTTGTCAGTCCTGGCGTGCATCAGCCCTGGTATAGTTGCAGATAATCTTATAAAGTCTTTGGCCAGACGGTGTCACTGCCTGGCAGTTTTCTCCGTGCGCTGGCTGCAGGCCGGCATGCATCAGTGCTGAATGATAATTAAAAAATTGCGCGGTCCGGAGATTTAAGATGGAATGTCCCAAATGTAATGCCCAAATGATAGAGCGCTCAGTAGAAGTACTGCATGGAAAAGTGGTTCTGGATCAATGTTCCAGTTGCAAAGGACTGTGGTTTGATAATGGTGAAGCTGAGCAGCTCAAAAAGTCCTGGATGTCAGATTTCCTGGACAGCGGTGATCCCCAGATTGGTAAAACCTACAATCTTGTGCGCGATATTCAGTGTCCACGCTGCAGTAAGCCAATGTCAAAGATCCGTGATCCAAAACAATCCCATCTTGAATATGAAGCCTGTGCCGAGCATGGTGTGTTTATGGATGCAGGAGAGTTCACCGACTTTAAACATGAAACCCTGCTGGACATTTTCAAGGGTTTGATCGCATCAATCAGAAGAATCTGATTTTATGAATGATGTTGCCGTTCGGCCGGATCGGATTCAGATCCGGTCCAGCGCGGATGCAGCCAGATGGCCCGCTCACGACAGTTCTGCGGTAACTGACGAATCCTGCCAAGATCCATCCAGCCTGCTTCCGGGGTATGAAAATCTGATCCCATGGATGCCCAAAGCTCCATTTCTTCGCTTAGTTTAGCCATCCTGTCCAGTTGATCATGCGACAGATTTGAATAGCTGACTTCGATACCTTCGCCACCAGCGTCTTTGAATTCTTCAATGAGCAGCATCAATTTCGTGCGGGTAAGCCGGTACCGATCAGCATGTGCGAGAACCGCAATGCCATTAGCGGCCCGTATCCCGGCGACAGCCCTTGCAACAGAACACCAGTGCGCGGCAGTGCGAACCCGGCCATTATTGCCGAGAAATTTCTTGAAGGCCTGTTGCTTATCAGCAGCGCGACCCTCCTTGATCAGGAACTCCGCTACATGATTGCGGCTGACAGCCTGGCAGGGCAGAGTCTGGATATAATCCATCAAACCACTGATGCCGATCGCCTGCAGACGATCGGCAAATTCCTGAACGCGCTCCATGCGCAGAAGTTGTTGTTCTTGCAGCAGGGTTTGCAGGTCTGGTTCCGCGGTATCGATAAACAGGCCAATAATATGAATTTCGCGTTGCTGCCACAGACAGGATATTTCAACGCCAGGAATAATCTGCAGTTGGGTCGATTCAGGCGCTAACAGAGCCGTCGCCAGTCCACCCGTGCAATCGTGGTCTGTAATAGCGAGGTGGGTTACGCCGTTGCTGGCAGCACGCTGCACCAGTTGAGGCGGAGTTAAGGCGCCATCAGAGAAGTTGGTATGGGAATGCAGATCAATCATCAATTACTTTGCTGCCATAAATATCGGGTTTAGAACGGACTTAATGCTACTCTGTTTGGCGAGTCGGTGCGAGCGCCCGGCTAAAGTTGATAAAAACACTTAGGTATTCCATAATCCGCGGCATCATTATCGATATACAGGAAACCGTAACATGCGTCTGACTACCAAGGGCCGGTATGCAGTGACGGCTATGCTGGATCTGGCTATACACACTGATAGCAAGCCAGTCACACTGGCCGAAATTTCTACTCGTCAGGGAATCTCACTTTCTTATCTGGAGCAGTTATTTGCTCGTCTACGTCGCAGCGGTCTGGTGCTCAGTGTGCGTGGTCCCGGCGGCGGCTATCGTCTTGGCAATACCTCTGCCGCAATCACTGTGGCTGGGATCATCGCTGCGGTTGATGAATCAGTGGATGCGACCCGTTGCGAGGGCAAGGGCAACTGTCACGACGGCGAGATATGTTTGACACATCATCTCTGGGATGATCTGACGCAAAGAATTGAGCAATTTCTTGGTGGTATCAGTCTGGCTGATCTGACCGGGAAGTATGAAGTACAACGTATAGCGGACACTCAGGACCAGCGTAGTGAGGCGCGTCGAGCGCAGAGACCTGTCGAGAGTCTGATCGCTGCTACTTTTCTGCAATAAATTTTTACAACAGCCACAGTGCGGGAGCAATGATGGAACTACCGATATATCTGGACTATGCGGCTACAACGCCAGTTGACCCGGCCGTTGCTGAAAAAATGAGCGAATGCCTGACAATGAACGGAAATTTTGGTAATCCGGCTTCGCGCACTCATATTTATGGCTGGCGAGCCGAAGAAGCGATGGAGCATGCCCGCCGTCATGTTGCCGATCTCATTAATTGCGATCCCCGTGAAATAATCTGGACTTCAGGTGCGACCGAGTCGAATAACCTCGGGTTGAAGGGTGCTGCCCACCTTCACGCTGACCGTGGTAGGCATATTGTCACGTCCATCATTGAGCACCATGCTGTTCTTGATACCTGCGACTGGCTCGAACAGGAAGGATTTGAGGTGACTCGTCTGGTGCCTGACAGCCGTGGCGTGATTACCGCTGACGATGTGGCTGCAGCACTGCGACCTGATACGATTATGGTCTCGCTGATGCACGTCAATAACGAAATTGGGGTGATCAACGATCTGGCTGCTATCGGCAGTGTGACCCGACCGCGCAATATAATTCTGCACGTGGATGGAGCACAAAGTGCGGGCAAAATACCTGTTGATGTGCAGGCGATGAATGTCGATTTGATGTCATTAACCGCCCACAAAATCTATGGCCCCAAAGGGGCTGGAGCCTTGTATATCAGGCGCATGCCCCCGCTCAGGATTGAGCCGCAGATGCATGGTGGCGGGCATGAAAGGGGTATGCGCTCGGGCACGCTGGCGACTCATCAACTGGTCGGTATGGGTGAAGCTTTTCGGATAGCGGCTCAGGAACTTGAGCTCGAAAGCGTTCGTGTTTACCAGCTCAGAATGCGTCTGCTCAAGGGCCTGCGCGATCTGCCGGGTGTTCGTTTGAATGGCAACCCGGAGGCCTGTGTTGCGGGTATTATAAATCTTGGATTTGCTGGTGTTGATGGTGAATCGTTAATGATGGCCCTGCGGAATCTGGCTGTTTCTTCCGGTTCTGCCTGCAGTTCAGCCGATCTTACCCCTTCTCATGTGCTTCGGGGTATCGGTGTGGAACGTGAATATCTGCATAGTTCGCTGCGTCTGTCACTGGGCCGTTTCAGCACCGAGCAGGAAGTTGATAATGCGATTGCCAGCATATTGGAAGGAGTGACCACTCTGCGTGCAGGGGCGCTAAAAACACGTATAAATTAGTCGCTTTAGCACGTATAATGCGCGGCTTTCTGAACCCGTAACACCCGTGGAGCTGATTAATGGCAATTGAAAGAACCTTATCCATCATCAAACCAGATGCTGTGGCCAAAAATGTAATCGGGGAAATCTATTCCCGTTTTGAAAAAGCCGGACTCAGCATTGTAGGCGCTAAAATGCTGCGTTTAACCAACGAAACCGCTGGTGGCTTTTATGCAGAACACAAAGCGCGTGGTTTTTTTCCTGATTTGATCGCATTTATGACCTCCGGTCCGGTCATGGTACAAGTACTGGAAGGCGAATCCGCAGTAGCGTTGCATCGAGAATTGCTGGGCGCGACCAATCCTGCTGAAGCTGCTCCAGGGACTATTCGGGCTGACTTTGCAAAATCCATCGATGCCAATGCAGTGCACGGTTCAGATTCTGCCGAATCAGCGGCGCGTGAGATTACCTGCTTTTTCAAATCTGAAGAGCTTTGTGCCCGCGTCTGAATAGGCTGGCATAGGCCATAGGCACAAACATGACTGAAAAGGGGGTCGATAAAGTGTTTGAAAAACTGGAAAAGACCAACCTGCTCGGATTGAGCCTGCCGAAAATGCAGGCTTTTTTCCATGAGCTCGGAGAGAAACCTTTCCGTGCCAGTCAAATGATGAAATGGATTCATCAGCGCGGTGTAATTGATATTGATGCAATGACCGATATCAGCAAAGGGTTGCGCGAAAAACTCAAAGAAATTGCTGAAATCCGACTGCCGCTGGTGGTAGAAGAATTCCTCTCAGTGGATGGCAGTTGTAAATGGATTATTCAGGTTGCCAGTGGCAGCCAGATAGAGACTGTTTATATTCCAGAAGCTGGACGGGGTACTTTGTGTATATCATCTCAGGCTGGTTGCATCCTTGACTGCACTTTCTGTGCAACCGGGAAACAGGGCTTTAACAGCAATCTGACCAGTGCAGAAATTATTGGCCAGCTCTGGTGGGCAAATAAAAAGCTGGGGGGGTTCGCATTGAAGCGGCCAGTGCTTGCCGATGAAGATGCAGCAGAGCAAACCGGCAGAATGCTGCGCCCGGTCAGCAATGTGGTGATGATGGGCATGGGTGAACCGCTGCTTAATTTCGATAATGTCATGGATGCGCTGAGTATCATGATGGAAGATCAGGCTTTCGGTTTGTCAAAGCGGCGCGTTACCATAAGCACCTCAGGTGTTGTACCTGCCATTGACCGGCTTAAAGATTACACGGATGCATCGCTCGCGATTTCTCTGCATGCCCCCAATGACGAGTTGCGCAGTGAGCTTGTGCCAATTAACCGCAAATACCCGATTAAAGAGTTGTTGCGCAGTGTGGCAGCTTATATGAGCACGCTTTCAGATCGACGGCTGCCCGTTATCGAATATACGCTGATAGCGGGGGTTAATGATCACCGTCAGCATGCCAGAGATCTTGCTGAATTGTTGCGGATCCTGCCATGCAAGATAAATCTGATTCCGTTTAATCCATTTGCGCAATCTGAGTACAAGAGGCCCAGTGCAACGTCTGTTTCCAATTTCAGACAAATATTGCACGAGGCTGGATACACAGTTACCGTGCGCACTACGCGTGCAGACGACATTGGCGCGGCTTGCGGACAATTGGTTGGACAGGTAGGTGATACCACCCGGCGCAGTGAACGTCATCGCGCTGCCTTTGCAATAAGTCCAACGGGAAAAGAATTTAATCGCGCCGATAATCTGGCGCGTTCGCTCGATTGAACTGAGTTAAGCCATGAAACTGAGTCCACAATCAATGCTAAGGCGATCAGTAAAGGCAGTTTGTCTGGCTGCAACATTACTGATGTTTTCGTCCTGTGTTACCACCACTACTGGCGGCTTCAACGTTGACTCCTCAGCTGAGCGTGCAGAACGTGATTATATCCAGCTTGCAATTGGATACTATGAAGCGGGTGAGATGGCGGGGGCCAAACGTCACATTACAAATGCGCTGACAATTAATGATCGGAGTTCAGAAGCCTATAATGTACAGGCGCTGATTATGCAAAGAGAGGGTGAGCCTCGTCTTGCACAGGAAAATTTTGAACGTTCTCTGTCTTTGAATTCAGCAAACTCACGGGCTCGCAATAATTATTCAGCATTTCTTTTTGAGCAGCAGCGTTATGAAGATGCTTACCGTCAACTGGAAATAGTCGCCAATGATACCGCTTATGAGGCCAGAGCAGTGGCCTTTGAGAATCTCGGATTTGCAGCGCTGCGCACTGACCGGATTGATCGCGCCGCAGCAGCTTTTGAGCGAGCTTTACAGCTGAATCAGAACCTTTTCCGCTCATCGCTGGAGTTGGCAAAAATGAGATTCGATGCGGGCTTGTTCGCTGAATCTCTGCGATACTACAACCAATTCGTAGTGACCGGTAATTTTTATAATATGCCGCAAACCCCCCGCAGTTTATGGTTGGGCATACAGTTGGAACGACGATTTGATAATCGTGCGGGCGCAGCTATTTATGGTCAGCTGCTGGAAAGTCTGTACAGAGATTCACCTGAATATCAACGATATGTAAATTCCGCCAATGATTAATAAAGATGATCACAGAGAAGAACTGCTTGCAGGTGCCCGGACGCAGCCACAAACACCCGGTGCGATATTGCGTGAGCAGCGCGAAGCACGGTCGCTGAGTGTGCAGCAGGTTGCTGATGAATTGCATTTGACTATGCATTTTATCCGTGCGCTCGAATCTGATGCCTATGACAAATTGCCAGGTGATGTGTTCGCCCGCGGCTACCTGCGTTCGTATGTCACTTTATTGCAGCTTGATCCTGACAATATGATGCACTCGTTTAACGAATATGCGCTTGCTAAAGACAGCAAGCAGCAGGCAGACAGACACAAACGTGCAGCGAAACGGCGCAAGGATAAAAATCTACCCTGGATTATTTTCTCTGGAGTAGCCTTTGTTGCAGTAGCGATCGTGCTCTGGTACTTCAGCGCAAGTGCAGGCAGCGATGAAGGCGTGTCAGCAGTTGCAGCGCCGGCCCCCACTGTCCGTATGCCTTTATCATCGCCTGTTGGCACGGCTGTTCCCATGCAGCAGTTCCCGCCGACTGTTGCTGCGCTTGAGGATGCAGAAGGTAATGTTGTTGGTGCGCTGGATCTGCCTCCAGAGATCGAAGAAGTTACAGAACCCATGGCTCAGTTTGACGCAGCAGGTACGCCAGCCGGAAGGTTGATTTCCGTAGAGTCCGCTGGTGATGATCTGGTGCGTATTGCATTATCCAGCGAGAGCTGGATAGCGGTGGAAGATAATAGCAATAAGCAGGTCTTTGGCGAACTGCTGGTTGCGGGTGATGTGCTGGAACTGCGCGGTACAGTACCGATCAGTGTACTGCTTGGTGATGCAGCGGCCGCGGAAGTATTTTTAAATGGTCAACAGGTCGATATGACTCCACATATTCGTCAGGATAATTCAGCCAGATTCACGCTCGGTTTATAAAATTATGCAGACAGGTTCCCCGATCACAGCTCGAAAGAGTCGCCGAATAATGGTGGGTAATGTCCCCGTGGGGGGAGGCGCGCCAATTTCCGTGCAGAGTATGACTAATACTGAAACCTGTGATGTGGTAGCAACTGTTGCGCAGATAGCGCGGCTGGCAAATGCCGGTGCGGATATTGTGCGTGTTTCAGTCCCTTCCCTGGACGCCGCAGAGGCATTCCGTAAGATAAGAAGCCAGGTGAGCGTGCCACTGGTGGCTGATATTCATTTTGATTACAAGATTGCCTTGAAGGTCGCGGAATACGGGGTTGATTGTCTGCGCATAAATCCTGGCAATATCGGTAGTGAAAAGAAGATTCGTGCGGTTATCGATGCTGCTAAAGACAAAGGCATACCACTGCGTATTGGGGTAAACGCCGGATCACTGGGCAAAGTGCTATTGCGCAAATATGCAGAACCCAGCGCCGAGGCGATGGTCGAGTCTGCGCTTACCCAGATTGATATCCTTGATCGGCTTAATTTTCAGAACTTCAAAATCAGCCTGAAAGCCTCTGAAATTTTTATGACATTGTCAGCTTACCGCCAGTTGGCTACGCAGACTGATCAACCTTTCCACCTTGGAATAACCGAAGCGGGCGGGTTGCGCTCAGGAACTGTTAAATCAGCAATAGGTATCGGTGCTTTGTTGATGGAAGGTATCGGCGATACCATTCGTATCTCGCTGGCGGCCGATCCGGTGGAGGAAATCAAAGTTGGTTTCGATATTCTTAAAAGTCTGGGCTTACGCAGTAAAGGGGTGAATCTGGTCGCGTGTCCAAGCTGCTCACGTCAGAATTTCGATGTGATCTCAGTAGTAAATCAGCTTGAAGTCCGCCTGGAAGACATCAGTACAGCGATTGATGTCGCAGTCATCGGCTGTATCGTTAATGGCCCGGGTGAGGCAAAATTTGCGGAAATCGGTCTTACCGGCGCCAGTCCCAGTAATCTGGTTTATGTTGAAGGTAAGCCTCATCATAAAATCGATAATGCTAATCTGGTTGATGAGCTAGAGGCGATGGTACGTGCCAGAGTTGCCGAAAAGAATTTGAAGGATGCCGCCCGTGCGCGCGACCTGATTGCCCATGACTGAGACTGTCTGAAATTTGCCCAGTCTCACTCTCACTCCAAAGAATCAGCGAATAACAAAGAATATGGCAAAGATCCAGGCAATACGCGGTATGAACGACATTCTGCCGGATGTGACACCGCTGTGGCAGTTTGTCGAGAGCACAGCTCAGCAAGTGGTGCAACGGTATGGATACCGTGAGATCCGTTTTCCAATTCTGGAACAGACAGAGCTGTTCACCCGCTCCATCGGTGCAGTGACTGATATTGTCGAAAAAGAGATGTACACCTTTGTTGACCGCAATGGTGATCAGTTAAGCCTGCGGCCTGAAGGCACGGCGGGCTGTGTAAGGGCCGCTGAAGAACATGGCCTGTTATATAACCAACAGCAAAGAGTCTGGTACAAAGGGCCGATGTTTCGTCATGAACGTCCACAGAAAGGACGTTATCGACAATTTCATCAGGTCGGTGTTGAAGCCTATGGAATGGTCGGACCGGATATCGATGCCGAGATTATCGTATTATCAGCCGCGCTGTGGCGGCAACTTGGTATCAGTGAGCATGTGCATCTGGAAATCAATAATATTGGCACAGCGCAGGACCGACGTGAATTTGGCAGCGCCCTGGTAGAATTCCTCAGTACTCATCAGAGCGAACTGGATGCAGATAGTCAACGTCGCCTGCAGTCCAATCCCTTGCGTATTCTGGACAGCAAAGTACCCTCCACCCAGGCCTTGCTGACGGACGCTCCGGTACTGTCGGATTTTGTCGGCGCTGAAACTCGTCTGCATTATGAGCAACTGAAGCGTTTGCTGTGCAGCGCTGGCATTAAGTTTACTGAGAATCCGCGTCTGGTGCGCGGGCTGGATTATTACAATAACGCTGTATTTGAATGGGTCACTGATTCGCTCGGCGCCCAGGGCACTGTTTGTGCGGGCGGACGTTACGACTCGCTGGTCTCCCAGTTGGGCGGCAGAGCAACACCGGCGGTGGGTTTCGCCTTTGGTCTGGAAAGACTGGTGCTGTTGATGCAGGAAGCAGCGGCAACCCCTGCAACAGCGAGCGGCAATATGGATATCTATATTGTGGCTACAGGCGCAGACATGGCTGCCCAGAGTCTGGAAATAGCAGAGCGACTGCGGCAGCAGTATCCTGACTGGCGCGTAACAGGGCATTGCGGTGGCGGCAAATATAACAGTCAGCTGAAAAAAGCCTACAGCAGCGGAGCCCGTTTTGCAGTGCTGCTGGGAAATGACGACAGCATTGATAATACAAAGCGTGCAGCTGAGCCAGTTGAACTGCCAGCGACGGTAAAAATTCGTAAATTAGATGATTCGGGTGAATCATGGAGTGTTCAGGTGAATACTCTGGCGCAGGTTCTCGGTCAATTGATGGCGGATGAGCAACCGGCTTGACATAAACAGGGTGCTCATTCAGGATGCCTCGTCGGCTTTAAAGTGGTGTCCGGACAGATAGAATTAAGAAATTTCTCAGCGTTTGATCTTGAAGCAGGAGTTGGTTGTGGCACTCAGTACAGAAGAAGAAGAATCCATTGACGCCCTCAAGAAGTGGTGGAACGAAACTGGTAAATCACTGGCTATTGGGCTGGTCGCAGCAGCTGCGCTGTATCTGGGCTGGCAGCAGTGGCAGAGTGCAGGCATACGAACTGCCGCTGAGGCCTCAGCGCTCTATGAACAGCTGACCACACTGGCGGCAACTCGGCCAGGCGCCGCAATTGACGAAGAAGACAGTACTCAGGCACGCAGCCTGATACAGAATCTGAAAGCTGAGCATGATGACAGCGTCTATGCTCTGTATGCCGCTCTGTTTGGCGCCAGCATGGCAGTTGATGCCAATGATCTGGATACTGCCGAGCAGGAATTGCGCTGGGTGCTGGACAATCAACAGGGCGGCTTTTTCAACAAGACTGATGAGTCATTGGTGATTGCCGCGCAACTGCGTCTGGCCCGGGTATTATTTGCCAAAGGTGAAGCAGAGCAGGCGCTGGAGTTAATCGCAACTGTTGATCCTAAAGGGTTTGCTGCGGAATTTGCAGAATTGCGTGGTGACATTTATATGTCACAGGGGCAGACAAGCGAAGCACAGACCGCCTGGCAGGAAGCTGCGCAATTAGACGCAGGCAGCCCGGCTCTGCAGATGAAACTTAATAATCTGCCGGTTGGCAGTTAAGTCAGGATTTTGGAATGAGCACAATTTCGGCAACGCAAGACACACTGATTCGCAGTAGAAAATCTGTGCTGGTACAGGGCATATGCAGGAGCGTTTTGACTGCCCTGTTGGCTTTGTCCCTTACCGCCTGCGGAATGCTCGATTTCTTTTCAGCTGACACCTCTGAACAACCCACCGAGTTGCAGGATTTCTCTGAGGAAGTCCGCTTAAACCAGAAGTGGAGTGTCAGCGTCGGTGACGGCCAGGGAGATCGTCATAACAAATTGACGCCGGCCCTCGACGGGGCAAACATCTACGCCGCCAGTGCAGATGGCACGGTGATGTCAATTGAAAAAGCCAGTGGCAAGGTCCTGTGGCGCGTGCGCACCGACCAGGTTATTACTGGTGGTGTTGGTGCGGCTAATGGTCTGGTTCTGTTTGGTACGCGAAATGCCCGCGTCGTTGCACTTGAACAAAGCACTGGCGAGGAATTGTGGAATGTGGGCGTCAGCAGTGAAGTGCTGGCCGCACCGCAGACTGATGGTCGGGTGGTAGTTGCACAGACTGTTGACGGAAAACTGATAGCGTTCGAAGCTGCCTCTGGTGAGCGACGTTGGATTTATGAGAGTACAGTCCCCGCGTTAACGCTGCGTGGCAGTGGCCGCCCCCTGCTGGCGGGTAATACAGTTGTCGCTGGTTTCAGTAATGGCATGATTGCAGCAATTGATACCAGTAACGGTTTCATGCTCTGGGAAGAGCGCGTGGCTGTGCCGCAGGGTCGCTACGATATTGAGCGCGTGATCGACGTGGATGGTGACCTGCTGCTGTCTGGCAGCACGGTGTTTGCATCCAGTTATCAGGGCAATCTGATGGGTTTTGATTTACAGTCAGGTCGTATAATCTGGGGCAAGGAAGGTTCCAGCTACCACGGACTGGAAACCGGCTTTGGCAATATATATGTGGTCAGTGACCGCAGCCATGTTATTGCTATCCGTAATAATACCGATCAGATAGCCTGGGAAAATGAGCAACTGCGTCTGCGTCAGCTAACCGCTCCCCGGACTTTTGGTAATTATATTGCAGTTGGTGATTTTGAAGGTTATGTGCATTTGCTTTCACAGATTGATGGTCGTTTTGTCGGTCGTACCAAAGCGGATGGAAAGGGCATCAGATCCAATCTGCTTGCTGATTCGGATACGCTTTATGTCTTCGGTAACAGCGGCAAGCTCAGTGCGCTCTCACTGCGCTGAAAAACCCGAGCTGACACACTCACTTAATGCTGCAGCTGCAGCGCTTGTTCCCGCAAAAATTATGGTAATCCTATGAGACCGGTACTGGCTCTGGTTGGTCGTCCCAACGTGGGCAAATCTACGCTATTCAATCGTCTGACACGCAGCCGCGATGCGCTGGTCGCGGATATGCCAGGCTTGACGCGTGATCGCCAGTATGGCGAAGGTAAAATCGCTGAACGACCTTTTATTGTCATTGATACCGGTGGACTGGCTGGTGGTGAGGAAGGTATCGACTTCAAAATGGCTTCACAGTCGCTGCTGGCAATTGAGGAGGCCGATGCAGTGCTGCTGCTGGTAGATGGTAAAGCCGGTCTGTCGCCAGGCGATACTAAGATATTGCAGCATTTGCGCAAACAGGAAAAAAATATCTGGCTGGCCGTCAACAAAGTTGATGGAATTGATGAAGATATCGCGATGGGCGATTTCTACGGACTCGGGCTGGAGCGGATATTTCCGATTACCGCCAGTCAGGGACGAGGCGTTAAAAAGCTTATCGACGATGTTTTGAAAGGCTTTCCGTTAGATGACGAGCCTCGCGGGTTCAGTAATGAAGGTATCCGCATCGCTATTTCCGGTCGTCCTAATGTGGGCAAGTCGACGCTGGTAAACCGAATGCTGGGAGAGGACCGGGTAGTGGTTTACGACGAACCCGGCACTACGCGAGACAGTGTCTATATTCCCTTCGAGCGGCACGGCCAGCACTACACGCTGATTGATACCGCCGGTATTCGCAAACGCGGTAAGACCACCGAAACAGTCGAGAAATTCTCGGTGGTTAAATCACTGCAGGCGATTCAGGATGCAAATGTCGTCGTTTTGGTGATTGATGCAAGACTGGGTATTGTGGAACAGGATCTGCATCTGCTGGGCTATGCTCTGGATGCCGGTCGTGCCCTGGTAATAGCGCTGAACAAATGGGACGGCATGGATGAGGAACAGAAAGATCGTGCCAGGAGCGAAATCAGACGACGCTTTGCCTTCGTTGATTTTGCCGCAATACATTTCATTTCTGCCCTGCACGGAACCGGCGTCGGCGATTTGTATAAATCGATTCATAAGGCTTATGACTCCGCGAAGAAAGTGCTCACCACTAATGTGCTGACACTGACCTTGCAGGATGCCGTCCTGGATCATGCCCCGCCTATTTTTAATGGACGCCGCATCAAGTTAAGATATGCCCATGCTGGCGGACAGAATCCACCCGTTATAGTTATCCATGGTAAACAGACCGATAAAGTGCCAGACAGTTACCGGCGTTATCTGGAAAAAACCTTTCGTAAAGCGCTGGATCTTGAAGGCACACCTATTCGGATTGAGCTGCGCAGTGATGAGAATCCCTTTATCCGTCATGAACTAGGGTTGACCCAGCAGCAGGTTGCACAAAAAAGGCGTATCGTAAAAAACCGGAAGACGCCGGACAGAAAATAGTACTGCTTAAAAGATTTTCCCGATGGACATCAGAAGAAGGTGTTTCGCCGCTATGAAATTCATTAACACTCTGACTGTTATAGTTGCACTTCTGTTTGCCTTCTTTATTTATGCAGGTCCTGAGGATCGCCTCAAAGCCTCTGGATTTCCTGCCTACATCCCTGAACCGGAAGACAGCTTCGCACATTATATTGTCGAAAATACCAGTCGCATCAGCAACGCTTTACAATTGGTGTACAGCAATGGTTCAAGCCCTTTTACGGGTGGCTATGCACTGGAGACCGTCGTGCAGATGCGCGCTCCTTATCAGATTGATGCTGACGCCGTGCGTTGTAATACAGCGGAAAGCCAGAACAAAATCGGATTTCTGCTGCTGCATGGTCTGACTGACTCCCCGTATATGCTTAGAACAATGGCCAATTCGTTGGCGCAGCAGTATCCATGTGCGCTGTTGCGTGGGCTGTTACTGCCCGGTCATGGCACCTTACCCGGTGATACGCTGGCAATGAAGTATGAACAGTGGCAGACAACCACAGTGTTTGGCATTGAAAGTTTTCGCAGTCTGGTCGATGAATTGTATCTGGTGGGTTATTCAACCGGTTCTTCCTTGTCCTTGGATTATGTCAGCAGCCATCCGGATGATGAGTTAATTGCTGGTCTGATCATGCTGTCGCCAGCGTTGAAGGCCAGCAGTGAGGGCGCAGCATTGGCTCCCTGGCTGAGATATGTAAAACGCTGGCTTAATGTTGAAGCTGATGCCGATGCGGCAAAATTTGAGTCTTTTTCTGTCAATGCTGCCGCTGAATTCTACCAACTCACGCATGGCTTGAGCGTAACAGTTAAAACACCCTTGCAGATGCCTGTGTTCATGGCGGTCAGCGGTGATGATGAAACCATTGATGCAGAGGCGGCGCGTGAATTTTTCTGCGCTAAAACCAATCCTGTCAATCGCAGCATGATCTGGTATCAGGCTGAGGCGAGCGACAATAAACCAGCAAATGTTTGTTCAGGTTTGAATGTAGTGAATGCCGAGGATCCTGCATACCGTATGGTCAGCTACGCCCATACCAGTATCACGTTGCCACCGGATGACCCTCATTATGGCTTTGATGCGAACTATCGTAATTGTCTGCATTACAGCGAACACAGTGCTCAGCGCAACGAGTGCCTGACTGAGGATTCTGAAACTGTCTATGGTGAGCACGGTCTGCTTAACGATGGCAGATACGAGGGTAAGCTGCTCAGGCGTGCAACCTTTAATCCTCGCTATGAGCAGATGATGACATCGATATTCTGTTTTCTGGACCAGGACTGTTCCAGCGATGGACTCAGCTTCAGACCGTAGTAGCGGCGTTTAACCCGTCCCATAACGCTCAAGCATGGCAGGTTTTCCCGCAATATACAGTCGCCGGAAAGCCTCGAAATACGTCTGCATTATTTCTGCAGCGGCCTGTTCACCATTAAGCCTGAGAATGGCAATACCTACCTCTGCCGTGCATAACTGATAGTGATGCGCAGCTTCCCTCAGCCGATAAGCAGAAGCCTGCTCTGATTCAATTCCAAGCACCGGAAAATTCTGCAGACAGGGGCTTTTGAACATTTTTTTGGCCTCACGCCAGGTTCCATCCAGCATGACAAACAAAGGCTTTTTGCCGGCAGCGATGCCGGGTGCCTGAGAGGGAAGATCGATGCAGCGTTGCTCCTCTGCGTATTGTCTGGGAAAAACCACAATCGGGCTGTACCGGCTATCGCTCAGCAGGGCGAGTAAAGCTGGGTCAGGGCGCGTGCGGTCCCAGACAAACGCATGGTTGTCGCTGGCCATATCTGCAATCAATCTGCCGGTATTACTGGGTTTGAATGCTTCGCCGGTATACATCAAAAAACAAAACGCGCTGCCGCTGGATGGTTCTGGCCGGTCGGCGCAAAGGCAGTGTACCGCTGGCAGCAGGCAGAGCTGACAGCGGATGACTTTGCTGCCGCGTGCTCGGAACGGACGCAGGGCTTTAGCCAGTTCTCTGGTGCGCAACGCCAGCACGGAATTGGTATGAACAGCGGGTACAGACAACGCAGGTGTTCCTCAGGTATCGCAATCATGCAAGCTCGGCCATTGTAGACAGGCACCCGGCTGCATACCAGTAGCAGATGCTGTTCAGGCGTTACGGTTTGCTCACAATGGTCTGATAATGGTATTGAAACGGGCATTAAGCTACTCTGAGTCATCGTCCGATTCCGGTACCTCGCTATGATCAGACTGTTAGTTGATATGTTGTTGTTGCTGGCAATGGCGGCGTTGCTATGGGTTTTCCATCTTTACAGTCGTCTGTTGGCAGATCCGGTACTGGTCACCATCTGGTTGGCCGTTACCGTGACTATTGCTGGCGGTCTGGTATGGCGCGGAAGGCTGCGCCGACGCAGTTTTCTTACCGTTTATATTGCTGCGCAAAGTCCCTTGCAGCGCTTATTGCGCGGTGGCCTGCTGATGATTTTGTCACAGCTGCTGCTGGCCATGATACTGGCCCTGTTGCTGATGGTAGTCTTGATTCGCAGCACGCAGTCACCCATATGGATCGTATTGATGCTGGCAGCGCCTTTGCTGGTAGTGTTGCGCAGTGGCTTGCAGGAAGCTTTCAAAAACCATGTCAGTCCGCTTTACCGGTCTGAATTCAGTCTGCGTCTGAGTTTGATTGGGTTGGGCATACCGCTCGTTGCCTTGTTGATTTACCTCTCGATGGTGCGCAGTTATCCTGACTTCACTGCTGTCAGCTTGGAGAGGGCGGTATGGCATTTGGTTGAGCAGGAACAGGCGCGCAGTGAGACCCTGTTAATGGGATTGCAGATTGCTGCCGCCAGTGACGCTTTGCGGCTGTGGCTGGCGCAGCAATTGCTCCCGATGCTGGGGATTCCCTTGTTTCAATGGCTGGGCTGGTTGCTGGTGTTTGTGCGAGAAGCGGTGTTTGTCTGGTCTTATCTGCTGTTATGTCAAGGTGTGTTGCTGGGAGTAAATCGACATGTTCGCAGCTGAATTAAATCAAGTGTCTGTTGGCCAAGTGCCTGTTAGTCAAGTGCCTGTTGATCAAGCACCTGCAGGCCGGGTGCCGATATTGCGGCTGCTGCTGACGCTATTGCTGTTTATAGTTGCGATGATCGCACTGCTGCAGCAAGTGACCGTGCAATCGCAGCGCAGCTGGAACGATCAGCAGTTGGCGGTAATGCTCGGTGATGCCCATTATCGTTTGAATGCGCCGCAGCTGCAGTGGCTGCAGGAATTCTCAAGCTTGTATTTCAACGAACAGGGTGAGCAGGCCAGGGCATTGCTCGAAACCGAAGTCAATCTGCAGCTTGCCGAAGTATTTGCCGGTGCTGCTGGACGATTGCCAGAGTTTGCCGATTGGTACTATTCCCTACCCGGAGAATACAGCCGCATTTCGATGGCAATCCTGACCCGAATAAGTCTGGCTGATGGTACTTATCTGGCTGAGCGTGCTGCTTCCACGCTGTTTCCAACCGGTATCTGGAATGTCGAAATGATGCAGGCTCAACGGCAGCTTGCCGACATCGTGCTGGCCAATCAGCAGCAGGTGCGGGCAGCATGGCTGAGTGAAATCAGTGCGCGTCTTTCGCGCTATCAGGTGCCAGCCCCACTGAGCGCTGATATTAGCGGAGAACAGACAGACGTTCTTGTTCTGGACAATTTTTTAGCCCATATGCAGGCGCAGGAACAGCGTGCAGCGTTGGATCTGCGGATGTCACTCAGTACAGTGGCCGCGATGGGTGTGGCTGGCCGCACCCTGTGGCGTGCGGCTAGCCTGCGCAGTGCTGCAGTTGCAGGCAGAGCCACTGCCGGCCGGGTTGCCGCTCGCAGTGCAAGCCGTGTCGGTTCGGCTGCTCTTAGTGGTGGGGTTGTTTGTACACCGGCAGGAGCGCTTGCTTTGGGCTGTGCCGTCGCAGCCGGGGCGGCGGCATGGGTGGCCAGCGATTGGCTGTTATTGCAATTGGATGAGGCCTTGAACCGGGAGGAGTTGCTGGCGGCGATGCAATCGGGGCTGGATGAGTTGCAGCTGCTGACGGAGCAGGAATTGCTGAACAGTTACGATGGACTTGTTGCCGCCTGGTATGATTCCATTGCTGCCGATATCAGTACCGATTTTGTGCCGGTGCAGGTTCTGCAACGGTGAACAGGTTTCGTATTCTCGGAGAGCAGTATGGCAGGCAAGGCTGGATTTTATGATACGGGATTTAATATCAGCTGCATTGATACCGAACTTTCCCGGTCCGGGCTGGCTGCCTGTTATCTGATTGAACATAAAGGCATGGCGGGTTTCATTGATACGGGTGTTAACAGTACCGTGCCTCTGCTGCTAGAAGTGCTGGCGCGCAAGAAAATCCCAATCGAAAATGTGGCTTATGTGATGCCCACTCATGTGCATCTTGACCATGCCGGGGGTGCAGGCGCTTTGATGCAGCAGTTGCCCAATGCGCGCCTGTTGATCCATCCGCGTGGTGCGCGTCATCTTATCGATCCGCAAAAATTGCAGGCTGGTGCGATGGCAGTTTATGGAGAAGAGAGTTTCCGTCGCATGTACGGGGAATTAGTCCCGATAGCCGAGGAGCGTGTTACTGAGGTCAATGACGGATATACATTGGATTTTAATGGCAGAACATTAAGATTTTTTGATACGCCTGGACATGCAAAACATCATTACTGCATCCATGATGAATTAAGTGAAGGCCTGTTCACCGGAGATACGTTCGGTGCAAGTTATCCTGAGCTTAATGGTGGTCGACAGCGCTTTATTTTCCCGCCAACCACACCTATTCAATTTGACCCTCAGGCCTGGCACAGTACGCTTAATCGATTGATGGCGATGCAGCCAAAGCGGATATTTGTCACTCACTATGGCATGCATGAAAATCTGCAGCCATTGCTGAATCAGTTGCGCGGCTGGATAAATGAATACGTTGAGCTGGCGCATGAGTTCGCGGATAAGCCGGATCGCAAATCGGTGCTGCGTGATGCGCTGATGCAGGCAAGTATTAACACCCTGCTCGATTCAGGGTGCACGGTACCAATCAGCGAGATGAAGCGACTGCTGGGTATGGATATGGAATTGAATGCGCAGGGCCTTGATTACTGGCTTGGTCTGCAGGGGCTGTGAAGCGATAGGCTCCCTGGTGTCATTATAATTCTCCAGCAGCGGGTAAGGCCTGATTAACCAGGTTTACCAATTCTGTTGCATTGCGCGGAACGGGTACCAGTCGGCCATTCACAAACAGTGCCGGCGTTGAGCGAACACCTGCACGGGTGCCACCGCGTTGATCATTGCGAATTTTCTGGATTAAGGCGTCAGATCTCATATCCTCCTGGGCCTGCTCAATATCAAGATCAAGGTCCTGGAGATAAGCATCGAATTCTTCATCAACATCAGCCAGAGTCGACCAATAGGCCTGATTAACAAACAACAGATCATGCATTTCCCAGAATTTACCCTGTCTTCCTGCTGCTTCGGAATACAAGGCAGCTGTCCATGCATGCGGGTGTACATTGGTCAGCGGATAATGCCGAAATACCTGTTGTGCTTTCGAGCTGATATTGTTCCATGCCTGGGCCATGATCCGGTGCTCGGTGGCGCAGGCCGGACATTGGAAATCCGCATAGACCATCAAGGTGACCCCTTCTGGATCTCCGCGCACATGATCATCGGGTGCAATAACCGCAGGAGAATAAGTCCGGCCCTGAGCGATCAATGCATAGATGATGATCGCCAGCAGCAGTGGAACGCCGATATAAAGCGACCACTTTACCAGGTTCTTGTTGCGTTTCGCCTGCACTTCGGCAGCCTGTTGCTTTTGCTCGCGGATCCGTCGCTGTTCGTCTCGTTTACTCATTTTTCGGAAAATCCTGACTGGTTAATTGATGTGGCGAGTTTTAAGGTTTGCATGTGTTCAGAATTATTCGCTGAGAAACAGAGCCGGGTCAACCCGCACATTATTCAGATTGATGCTCCAGTGCAGATGCGGACCGGTTACTCTGCCGGTCTGACCTACTTTGCCGATCTGTTCCCCGGCCTCAACAACAGTGCCTGGTGTTACGTCAATGGTGTTCATATGGCAGTAGAGACTTATCAAGCCATGGCCGTGGTCGAGAATTATAGTATTACCGTTAAAGAAATAGTTTCCAGTAGTGCGGATTACACCTGGCGCTGGAGCGAAGATCGGAGTTCCTTCGGGCGCTGCGATATCCATTCCTGAATGCGGCGCACGCGGTTGATCATTGAAGAATCGTTTGAGTCCGAATGAACTGCTTTTAGGTCCTGCCACTGGCGAGCGCATCTGCATGACGGGTGTCAGTGAGCTGTCCCAGCTCGAAAACGCCTTGTTCATTTCAGCGCTCTCACGATTTATCCGTACCATGTCTTCCGTATTGGGATTGACCTGCCGGTCATTAGTAATAGTCAGGCGCTGCTCAACATATTTCTTATCATTCACAGTAAAGCTCAGGGTCTGCTTATAATCATCCGATATTTCCAGAGTGAACTCATGAACTCCAATGCGAGCATCAAGCGGAATGCCAATGACGGCATACTGTTGGCCATCATGATCAGCCAGCATGACGCGCTGATTACGGTAGTTTGCTGTTACGGCACGGGTGCCGGTAGGAATAATCGCAATCCCGCCAGGCACCAGCGAGGACTGCGGCAGTGCAGTCACTGTGACTGCATGAGCGGCTCCGACAGGAATGGCAAGCGCAAACACCAGCGAGGAAAAAAACAGCATTAATCTCATGAAATTATCTCCTTAACCGTACTTATTATTTTACCGTGTTGCAGGATGGTGGTCATTTCAGCGCCGCTACTCAGCTGTGCGCTGCTGCGCAGTACCTTGCCATGCTTATCATAACTGATGCTGTAACCGCGGTTGAGTGTCTGCAGAGGGCTGACATTCTCCAGGCCGCGGCTGAAGTTCAGCAACTGTGTCTGTCGGTTTTTTAGAGTCTGCTGCAAGGCCCGCTGCAGGCGCGCATTGAGACTTTGCTGCTGCAGTCTGTAATGACGCATTCTGCTGGCAGGGGAGTGCAGCAGCAGTGCTGAACTCAAACGGTGGACTTTGTTATGGACCTCCCGCAAGCGGTTCTGGGTAGCACGCAGTAAACGGCCCTCAAGCATGTCCAGGGTTTGCGCATGTTCCTGCAGGCGTCGGCCAGGATGTTTTAGACGCTTGAGCAGCCACTGCAACTGTTGATTACAGGCGCCAACACGCTGCATGATCAGGCTTTGCAAGGTCAATATATAACCGTTGAAACCCTGCAGATACTCTTCCTGATCGGGGCTCAATAATTCAGCCGCAGCGGATGGCGTCGGTGCGCGCAGATCAGCGACGAAATCGGCAATAGTGAAATCGATTTCATGGCCGACTGCGCTGACGATCGGCAGCTCACTGGCGAAGATTGCCCGCGCCACGCTTTCTTCATTAAATGCCTGCAGATCTTCCAGCGAGCCGCCACCGCGACCCACGATTAAAACATCAAGCCCAAGTTCCTCGGCGCGCCGGTTGGCAGTCTGTATGGCCTTAACAATTGCAGGTGCTGCCTCAGTTCCCTGAACAGCCACCGGCAAAACAGTGATTCTGATAGCAGGAAAGCGACGGGCAAAAACGCTCAGAATGTCATGCACCGCTGCGCCAGTTGAGGAGGTGATCACCCCCACATGACGGCAATGTTCCGGCATCGCTTGTTTCAGTGCCGGGTCGAACAGGCCTTCAGCAGAGAGTTTTGCTTTTAATTCCTCAAATGCGCGCTGCAGAGCACCGGCGCCGGCTTCTTCCATGCTGTCGATAATCAGTTGATAGTCGCCGCGGCCTTCATAAATGCTTAATCGGCCGCGCACAATTATCTGAGCGCCATTAGCAGGTCGAAATCGCACTGTCGTATTGCGATTGCGGAACATCGCACAACGGATTTGCGCATTTTGATCTTTGAGTGTCAGATACCAGTGCCCGGAGCCGGGAACCGTGAAATTGGAGATTTCCCCCTCTACCATCACCGCCGAGAAGTTACTCTCCAACAAAGAACGGGCGAGCCGGTTTAGGCTGCTGACAGAAAGTATGTCGCGCACAGGAGCGGGGTCAGCGGAGTAATTAGTGTTTGTTTCGAATAATGACATCGGATCATCATACCCCAGCACTCGATCTGAATAAACGAGCAGATCCTTTTCTGCGGATCCGTTGATCTGAAACAACAGTGACAGCATATTTAAGAGGGGCTTAATCAAAAACTGGCTATAGTGGCTGAGTGATCGATTTTCCTCACCAAGCGGGTTTTATTATGAACAAATCAGTAGATATGACCTCCTATTCTGTATGGGATCGGACCACGCGTTTGTTTCATTGGATTAACGTGCTGTGTGTGCTGGGTCTGATCAGTATAGGTCTGGTGATTTTGAATGGCAGCGCCTTAGGTATAAGCACTGAGGGTAAGGTTGACTTGAAGATTTTGCATGTCTGGTTTGGCTATATATTCTCACTGAATCTGCTGTGGCGGATCGTCTGGGGTTTCTTCGGTAATCGTTATGCACGCTGGTCTGCCGTGCTTCCAGTGGGTCGCGGCTATCTGAGTTCATTAAGATCTTATACCCATGGGCTGCGCAGCGGCGATGCGCCGGCTTATAAGGGGCACAATCCACTGGGGCGCCTGAGCCTTGCGCTGATTTTCATGCTGCTGATTGCGCAGATGGTGACCGGTCTGGTGCTGGCTGGCACGGATCTGTACTTCCCGCCGTTCGGTCATGAATTCGCAGAATGGGCTACTGCGGCCGGTGAGGATCACAGCAGACTGGAGGGGCTGCAGCCGGGTCAAAAGGAGATGCTTGATCCTGAGGGGTACGCGGCTATGCGTGAGTTCAGAACCCCTTTTATTACTATCCACAAATGGGCATTTTTCGCGCTTTTATTTTCTATCGTATTACATATAGCAGCAGTGGTTGTTTCGGAAATCAAAGAAAGAAATGGTCTTATTTCTGCAATGTTCAGCGGATCCAAAGTATTTGATAAAAAACCTGAAGATTGAGAGACGCTTAATACTGCATTAAGAATTATTCACTAGATTAGGCAACATGATCCTTTAACCCGGAGTCCAGATCATGTTGTCCAATCCAGTGTACATACAGGAAAATTTCTTCGGGTCGACTGAACCTGCCAGAGCAGCCTCTTCAAAAGCCGACATTGTCAGCTTGCACAATGTCCTGTCACCTCAGCGGCTGATCCTCGAAAAATTTATCCAAGTCCGTTATGCTGATTGCTATCACGCCAGCGTGGATCATTTTTTGCCCTTGTTACTTGCTGCACAGGCTGGTGAATCTGTGGTGGGCGTGCTGGGTCTGTGCCCTGGCAACAGGGGGCGTTTTTTTGTTGAAAATTACCTTGATCAATCCATTGAACAGATAATTACATCGCGCACAGGATCTTTTACCGATCGCGCCAGAATCATCGAGACAGGTAATCTTGCCGCGAGCCGAGGTGGCAGCCAGCTCCTGTTTATTGTGCTGACTGAACTGCTGTATCGCTCCGGGTTCCGGTGGATTACGTTCACCGCAACCATACAGGTCAGCGCCTTGCTGCAACGACTGGGTTTCGCTCCTGAAATTATCTGTGCAGCCAGCCCTGAGAAGCTGGCTAATAAAGGCAAGGGCTGGGGCAGTTACTACGATAACAAGCCTTATGTAGTAAGAGGCGATGTTGAACGGGCTCATAGCGCGCTTGAGCGTAATCAGTTTGCTCGCAACGTGTTGCAGGATCACGGCGAAATAATCCAGCTGCTCACGGCTCAACTGCAAATTGAAGGTGACATCGTTGCAGATGAATAAGACCTGGGAAAGTATTTGCTCAAAGGCTGTTGCCAGTCCTGATAAGCCTGCCTTAATTCACTATGATGGGCAACTGCGCACGGCATATACATGGGCAGGTTTGCAAACAGCGGTGACGAATCTGGCGGCACAATTGCGTCGGGACGAGCTCGAAATTGCAGCGCTTTATGCCAGTAATTCTCCTGCCTGGGTGGTGACCGATATTGCCTGCGAGCTTGCGGGAGTAACACTGCTGCCATTACCTGGATTCTTCTCGACTCAACAACTGCAGCACGCCTTGAACGAAGTGCAGGTTGATGCGCTGTTTACAGATCAACCGGATCGTTTGTCACAGCTTATCGGTCAGCCAGTGAAAGCGCAGCAAAGTATTCATTGCCTCACGTATCTGATTGTTGATGTCGCAACAAGCGACAGGCATTTTCGTTCGCAGAAGGTGCTGCCGCCGAATACTCAGAAAGTAACTTTTACTTCCGGCTCAACGGGCGTGCCTAAAGGCGTATGTCTCAGTTCGACCCACCTGCATCAGGTTGCTGATTCAATAATGGCGGCCACTGATTCATGCAGAATTGACACTCATCTTTGCGTGCTGCCTTTGGCGATACTGCTGGAAAATGTCGCGGGCATCTACGCACCTCTGGCGCGGGGCGCACAGGTAATTGTTGCGACCGAGGCAGCGCTTGGCTTCAACGGAGCCACTGGGTTTAATCTGTCAGCTTTTCTGGCAGCACTGCAGGATTGTCAGCCAAACAGTTTGATTGTTTTTCCTCAGTTACTCGAGGCATTGGTCTGCTGCAGTGAAGCAGGCTGGAAGTTGCCACCCACGCTGCGATTTGTCGCTGTAGGAGGCGCTACTGTCGGGGCCGAACTGCTCAACCGGGCCTGGCAACAGGGTTTACCGGTTTATGAAGGCTATGGACTGTCCGAGTGTGGATCAGTGGTTAGCTTGAACACCCCGGCAGCGCGAAAAAACGGCAGTCTTGGCAAACCTTTACCTCACCTGCATGTGGAGATTATCGACGGTGAGATAGTCGTGCATGGCTCGAAATTTTCAGGCTATGTGGGTGACCCCGATTCATGGCGAAAGAAAGACAGCAGCGGCAGTTTTGCAACAGGAGACCTTGCATCAATGGATAGCGAAGGATTCCTGCACTTTAGCGGGCGCCGTAAAAACCTGCTTATTTCCTCCTTTGGGCGAAACATCAGTCCTGAATGGCTTGAGACCGAACTTTCGGCGCAGCCGGTTATCGCTCAGGTATTTGTGTTTGGAGATGGGCAACCCTTTTGTGTGGCTTTGATTGCGGCTCAGTCTTATGGAACAAGCAATTTTGATATAGAGATTGCGGTGAAACACGTCAATTCGAATCTGCCTGAATATGCCCGCATTAAACGCTGGCATAGACTTGATGTTCCTTTTGCGGTGGGTAAGGGGCTCGCAACTGATCTGATGACAACTAATGGCCGACCGCGCCGAGGGCAGATTAAGCAACGGTTTAGCGCTGAGATAGCAGCTTTATATAGAAATGATGATATTCAGGAGTATACCGATGGCGTTTTATCAGAAGTTAAAACAGGGCACTGAGGTCGAGCGACTGCAATTGGTGAACAGTGAGATTATTCAACGGTGCATGAGCAGGAATATCACGCTCGATGAGTATGTCGCTTTTCTGACCGAGGCTTATCATCACGTTAAGTTTACCGTACCACTGTTAATGGCAACGGGTTCGCGTCTGCCCGATAGCCAGGAATGGCTGCGTGAAGCAGTAGCTGAATACATTAAAGATGAAGTCGGGCACCAGGAGTGGATACTTAATGACATTGCAGCCTGCGGCGCCGATAAGGAAAAGGTGCGCCACAGTCAGCCAGCCACGGCAACTGAATTGATGGTGGCTTATGCCTGGGATATGGTTTCGCGTCGCAATCCTGTTGGATTCTTTGGAATGGTCCACGTGCTCGAAGGCACCAGTGTGAATCTCGCCGATCAGGCTGCTGAACACATTAAGCAGGCTCTGGGTCTGCCTGAGAACGCGTTCACTTATCTGCGCTCCCATGGTTGCATTGATCAAACCCATATCAGGTTTTTGGAACAACTTCTTGATAGATTTGATGATACTGAAGAGCAGTCATTAATCACTCACAGCGCAAAGATATTCTTCCAACTTTATAAAGGTGTATTTGATAGCCTGGTGTCAGCTGATTCATCGCTCATCCAGAGGAGATAAATTCATGAACATTCAGGGCAAAACAGTGGTGCTTACCGGGGCTACTGGCGGCATCGGTAATGCTATCGCAAGATCCCTGGCGACGGCAGGTGCCCGCCTGATACTGGCAGGTCGGGATAAGATGCAGCTGGATAGACTGATTACAACCTTACCGGTTGCAGGCGCTCCGCATATAGCCCTTACGGCCGATTTGTCAGAGCGTGCGGGCAGACAGGCGTTAGTGGCAGCCTGTGCCGGCTGCGCAAGCGGCATTGACGTGTTGATAAACAACGCCGGACTCAGTGATTTTTGCTTTCTGGAGGCGACCGATCCTGCGATGATCAGCGCTATGCTCAACATAAATCTGTTGGTGCCGTTGCTTCTTGGCGTTGAGTTGCTGCCTCTTCTGAAGCAAAAAGATCGCGCTGTGATAATCAATATCGGTTCTATCTTTGGCGGAATCGGGTATCCAGGATTCAGCGTTTATTGTGCCAGCAAGTTCGGCTTAAGAGGATTCAGCGAAGCCTTACAGCGAGAATTTGCAGGTTCGGGGATAGAGGTGCTTTACCTGGCGCCCAGAGCGACTAAGACCCCTATCAACAGCTCAAGGGTAGTGGAGATGAACAGGACTCTTGGCAATAGCATGGATGATCCGCAACGGGTTGCTGATGTTATCTGTCAGCGAATATCGGCTGACCGTTGGGGTAGTTGTGCGATAGGTTGGCCAGAACGTTTTTTCCTCTGGCTTAACGGCGCATTTCCGGGACTTGTCAGCCTCGCTCTGCGTCGTCAACTACCAGCAATTAAGAAGTTTGCGACAGCGGAACCCGTTAGTATTCATACAATGAAATTCAGAGGAGATGATCTATGAAATCTACGCAAATATTAACCGCTGCACTATTATGGTCAGCGATCTTGTACACCTCACTAGCCTCTGCGCAAATGAATTCTGAAATTCTGGACTTACAGCAGAGCTGGGCTGAAGTAAATTATCTGACCGAAGGTAAGGCCAGGGTCGAAGCCTTTGAAAAACTTGTTGATCAGGCAGAGCAGGTAACGGATAAATATCCTCAACATGCTCAAGCATGGATCTGGAGTGGCATCATCAAATCGACTTATGCCGGTGCAAAAGGTGGATTAGGTGCGCTGTCATCAGCGAAATCTGCTAAATCCGAGCTTGAAAAAAGCTTGCAGCTGGATCCGGCCGGCATGAATGGTTCCGCCTATACGACATTGGGTATGCTCTATCTCAACGTGCCAGGCTGGCCGGTTGGTTTCGGCAGCAAGGGAAAAGCAAAAGATTTGCTGGATAAAGCATTACAGCTGGCTCCTGATGATATTGATACCAATTATTTTTACGCAGAGTACTATTTTAAAGAAGAAAACATGGCTGACGCTGAAAGATATTTGTATCGTGCGCTAAGTGCAGCGGGCAGACCAGGTCGCGAGCTTGCTGATCAGGGGCGGCATGGCGATATAGAGAAAATGCTTCAGCAAATCAAGGATGCCCGTTAAACGGAGAATTGAATGCAGGTTTTATTGGTTGAGGACAATGCTCTGCTTGCTGCAGCAGTGGTAAGGGCATTAAAAACGGCGGGATTCACTGTCAATCATGTCAGTACTGGTGAAAGTGCGCTGACTGCGATAAAAACCAGTAATCCAGATATTGTCATTCTTGATCTTGGACTGCCTGATATTGATGGTCTGGAAGTACTGCGACGTGCTCGTCGCGATAATTTCACCAATCCCCTGTTGATCCTTACGGCCAGAGACAAAATCCAGGACAAGGTTTTCGGGCTCGATTGTGGCGCGGATGACTATCTGGCAAAACCGTTTGAAATTGACGAATTACTGGCTCGACTGCGGGCTCTGGAACGTCGGCTTGGCAGCGTCACCAGCAAGGATATAACCATTGGTTCAGTCAGTCTGGATACGCACAGCTATGAAGTAAGCGTAAACGACGAAATTATCAGCACTTCCCGGCGCGAATACATGTTGCTTAAGGCGCTAATGGAATCCAACAGCAAGGTCCAGACTCGCGATATGTTAGACAGTAAACTTTATGGCTGGGGAGAGGAGATCAGCAGCAATGCTGTTGAAGTGCATATTCATAACCTGCGTAAAAAGCTTCCGGAGAATTTTATTCAGACTGTGCGAGGGGTTGGATACGTGATCAAAAAGTTCGCTGATACCGGGTCATAATCCAGCTCATGGTCTCGATCCGACAGTTTTTAACATGTATTCTAATTGCAATAATAGTGCTGGTAAGTTTTTTGTCAGCACTGCGAGGCTACAGACAAAGCATGTTGGAAGCAGAGCGCTTGTTTGACCTGCAATTGCTTGAGCATGTTAAGTTGCTCAGTCTTTTGAATCCATCTTCTTATACTCTGGACGTCCCCGTTGTATATGATGAACTGCTGTTGCCAGTTCAACCGGATATCAATCTGGGAGCGCAGATGGCTATCTCCTATCAGATTTTTGATAGTAATGGAGGTGCAGTTCTGCACTCCAGAGACGCATCGACTGACAATTTTGCACCTTTTGATATTGGTTATCACGACGTAAATTTTGCTGGTTATCGTTGGCGCGCACTTGTGATTCAGGATCCTGATGATCAGCATTGGGTGATGGCAGCGCAGCGCTATGATGTGCGCTATCAACTGGCTGAGAGTGTGATACTGGAAGCAGTTATTCCCACCGTATTGAGCATTCCGCTGGCAGGGATACTTATCTGGTTTATTATTGGTTATGGCCTGAGACCGATTGCGCAGTTGGCCAAGGAGGTTCAGTCCCGTGAGGCCAGTGATCTCAGTTCTGTTGAACTCGAAAATGTACCCAAAGAACTGGCACCGCTGACTCGTTCCACGAACGAATTGTTGCGACGGTTACAATCCTCTTTTGCACGGGAAAAACGCTTTGCCGCAGATGCTGCTCATGAACTGAGAACGCCCATCAGTATTCTAAAAGTGCAGGTGCATAATTTGTTGAATGAGCTGCAGGAGCCGCACGCAACTCTTAATGAACTTCGAGCCGGTATCGATTCAATGGGGCATTTGGTCGAACAGATTCTAGTCCTCAATCGTACTGCGCCAGATCAGTATATGGTGCAGTTTGTGTCAGTTGATCTTTATGAGATAGCTAAAGAGGTTGTCAGCAGCGAGTTCGAACAGATACTTCGGCGTAATCAGACCTTTGAGTTAATCGGAGAGCCCGCATTGGTCCGTGGAGATGCTACCGCGCTGCGCTCTTTGTTGTTAAATATTCTTGCGAACGCTTCGAAATACACCCCTGAAAATGGCCAGATTCGAATGTTGGTAAGAATCAATGCCGAGCAGGTATTACTGGCAATTGAGGATTCAGGACCAGGCATACCTGAATCACACCATGAGCGTGTATTTGACCGGTTCTATCGCCTTGACGGAGATCGTCATCCTACAGAAGCAGGTGGGTCTGGTCTGGGTCTATCAATTGTCAAGCATATTGTAGACATGCATGGCGGCAGTGTTAATTTATCGCGGTCTGAGGAGTTGGGCGGACTTTGTGTCACCATTGTTTTAGATTCAATAACGACGGGCGGTCTGGCATGAAGATGGGTGCTATGAGCAGACTGCGCGGTCTCCTTAGGTACTCAGATGCCGGCTGCCTCTTGATTTTCAGTTTATTTTTCCCGGTTTACGTGTCAGCTCAGACTCCCGTATTTGAAATCGAAATTCGTGATCATTTGTTTTATCCATCCGAATTGACCATACCCTCCGGGCTGAAAGTTAAACTGATTATCTATAATCGGGATGCATCGCCGGAAGAGTTTGAAAGCTTTGAGTTGAACCGCGAAAAAGTCATCATGGGTAAAAGTCAGGGAATTGTTTTTATCGGGCCTTTAAAACCGGGTGAGTATTCTTTTTTTGGTGAATTTAATCCTCGCACTGCACAGGGGAAGATCATTGCCGACTAAAAAAAATCTACCTTTCGTGCGTTCAGCGGACAGAGTGCCATTATCATGATCAGTGCCGTTATAATTGTTCTGCGCGAAGTGCTGGAAGCGATGCTGGTCATTTGTATTTTGTTGGCTTCCTCCAGTGCCCTGGGTATCAATCGTCGCTGGCTTGTTTATGCGCTGGCGGCCGGGCTTGCAGGGGCGTTCAGCTATGCGTTTATGTTCAATGATATTTCACAGTTATTTGAAGGTTTTGGTCAGGAAATATTCAATGCAACGATGTTAATTTTCATTGCGCTGTCTCTGTCTGCCTACAACCTGGTGGCGATCTGGTTTTTAAAGACCGGCAGAATCACGCTGGCACCAGGGCTTATTTATCTTGCTCTGATAAGTAGTGTCAGTTTTGCGATGACCAGGGAAGGTTCAGAAATTTATATTTACGTCTATGCTTATGGAATTGTAGCTGACAACATTTCTACTGTGGTGTCTGGCGGCATGATAGGGGCTGGCATTGGTCTCAGCCTCGGCATTTTCATCTACTACGGCTTAGCATCGCTGGCACCCGAAAAGCGAATAATTGTCAGTTGTGTACTGGCTCTATTGATGACCTCAGGTATGTTATCTAAGGCCGTTCTGTATCTTATTCAGGCGGACCTGCTGCCCGCGCAGCTGCCCTTGTGGGATAGCTCAAATGTCATTTCTGAATCTTCACTGATGGGTGAGTTATTGCATGCGATGCTGGGTTACGAGGCTAACCCAACAGCCATCCAGGTATTGGTATACCTCGGCAGTTTGCTTCTGTTCTTTGCTTATTTCTGGTTGAGATTCGATCCAGTCTCTCTGCTCCGGAGACATTCATTGCAACGAAAAAAATCATAATAGCGTAGACAAAGTTTATGATCCTTATGTACAGCCCCTGGAGCGGGAGCGGGAGCGGGAGCTGGAGCGGGAGCTGGAGTTGCGAGGCGTATACCAGACCGATGACGATGCTGTCGAGGATGATATCCTTCGCCATCGCATCGGATTTGGTGTTGCAATAACCGAGCGCATATATGCGGAGATTCAGACCAAAAGCATAGAGCTCCCTGGTGGTACAAACCGACTTGATGGGCATGAGCTGGAAACAAAAATCCAATTAACCGAGCAGGGCGAATACGGGGCCGACTGGGGACTTTTGCTTGAGCTGGGGCGCCAGCGCAGCGAGAGCATTGCAGAGTTTTCGGTTGCTGCTGGCAAAGCAGTGGGGCAGTTGGGTTGGGACTCTGAACACTGGCGTGGAATACGAATTTAGTTCAGCTATTGTCAACGAATTCGATACTCGCATGGCCGCACAACTGCGCTATCGTTATCGGGAATAGCTGGAGCCTGCTATTGAAGTATACGCTGATGAATTTACCCGTGGCGCAGGCCCGGTGCTTACCGGGCTCATCCGTACTGACGGTAAAGCGAAATGGCGCTGGGAGACGGGCATTATTTTCCCTCTCAATAACACGACACCGGAGCGCAGTCTGCGGTTCCTGCTGGAATATGAGTTCTAAGAAGCCTTCCTAAGTCTGGTTAAGATTAATTTAAGAAATCTTTGCTAATCTCATCAATAGATTGCCTGTCTGTACTCATCTTCGTAAGTTATTCTGGAAAAATGAATGTACTATGCGCCAGCATTGCCACTCTATGCCGATTCAAAACCGCTGATTCTGAAAAATGGAAAGGTCGTCAGATTATTGGCTGCGGCAGGTTTAAATGACTTTGATCACGTCTGGAACTCGCCACATAATTTTGTTGAGCCCATAAATGGTCGCCGTGGCGGTTGGAGTGGTGTGTCTATCTTAAAGGTCTCAGATGGGATTGGTGGTTTTTCAAATTTTTATCTGAAGCGTCAAGAGAATCAGCATCGCTACTCATGGCATTACCCATTTAAAGAATTGACATTCGCTCATGAAGTTAAAGCGCTGGGTCTTGCGGCCTTGCATGATTGGCCTGCGGTGGAGTTGGCAGCTTTTGGGTTCAGGCGCGCAGGTAGTTCACGCCAGTCGATAATACTGACACCGGAAATCTGCCTTCAGCCACTCAGCTATTATCAGCAGAATTTATCTGAGTTGCCTGAAAGTTTTGATTTTTTACGCCGGGTGGGTCAGCAGTTACTCAAGATTCACCGTGCTGGCTGGCGGCATGGCGCTTTGTTTCCGGCACATATGTTCGTTGATGCAGGTACAGGCGAATTGCAATTGATTGATTTTGAGCGTGCCCGCAACAGATACCGACCAGTCAATGCGGCGAGTGTTGATTTTATTCAGCTGTTTAAACGGAGTGAGTGGCTGCCCGATGCCGCTTTAAACGCGCTGCTCGAGGCTTACAGAGATGTGGTGCCAGCATTAATTCCGCGCTTGCAAGCCCAATTTCCTCACCGGAATCTTAGTTTATGAAAACTGACATCAGCTATGCCCGAGTGAAAACAGATCAGCAATCTGCGGATTCCTACAGTAACAGGAAGCGCGGCAAACACAGCCAGGAGATGGCTATGATGGCCGATGCAATGACCAGGACCGAGGCTGTGCAAACGGTACTCGATGCACCTTGCGGTGTCGGACGTGCCAGCATCTGGCTGGCACAACAGGGGTATCGGGTTGCAGGTATTGATCTGGGCGATGCTGCGCTGGCACGCGCAGGTAAAGAGGCAGCAGATGCTGGCGTTACAGTCTCATTTGAAAAACAGGATCTTTTTAAGCTGACTTATCAGGACAAATCGTTCGATGCGACCTTGTGTTTTCGTCTGCTGCATCATTTTGAGAGCCCGCAACTGCAAAGCAGCATTGTCGGTGAAATATGTCGTGTGAGCAGCCGCTACGTCATTATTTCCACTATCTCCCCACTGTCGTTTACTTCAATGCGGCGGAGAATCCGTTATTGGCTGAGCGGTAAACCCATAAAACAATATCCGGTTTCCAGCAGCAGGCTGGATTCAATGTTTGCCATAGCTGGTTTTGAACCCCATGGGCGGGTGAAGCGGTCAGCCTTGCTGCACTCCCTGCAACTGCATGTGTACAGGAGGAAATGAGGTCTATATAATCGCGTTTTTGTAGATAGGTGAAAAACTTATGTTACGCATTGCTGAAGAAGCCCTGACATTTGATGACGTTCTGCTTCTGCCCGCCCACTCCACCGTTCTCCCCAAAGAAGTTTCTTTAAAGACCCGGCTCACAGCCTCGATCGCGTTGAATATACCGCTGGTTTCCTCTGCGATGGATACGGTTACTGAAGCCCGGCTCGCTATCGCCATGGCTCAGGAAGGCGGTCTTGGAGTAATTCACAAGAGCATGAGCATTGAGCAACAGGCCCGGGAAGTGCGTCAGGTCAAAAAGTTCGAGAGTGGCGTAGTTAAAGACCCTATCACAATTTCTCCTCAATCCAGCATTTCAGAACTGATCGCGTTGATGCGCGAGAATGATATTTCCGGAATGCCTGTCGTTGAAGGCAATGATCTGGTGGGTATTGTTACCAGCCGGGATGTGCGTTTTGAAAGTAATTTCGACGCCTCGGTGGCATCCATTATGACCCCGAAGGACAGCCTGGTAACGGTTCGGGAGAATGCCTCGATTGATGAAGTAAAAGAGCTTTTGCATATTCACCGTATTGAAAAAATTCTGGTCGTGAATGAAAAATTTCAGCTGAAAGGCCTGATTACCCTCAAAGATATTCGTAAATCGGAAGATTTCCCGGATGCTTGTAAAGATCACCTGGGCAGATTGCGTGTGGCGGCGGCAGTCGGCACCGGTGCCGATACCGAGGATCGCGTAACTGCTCTGGTCGAAGCCGGAGTCGACGTGATTGTAGTTGATACCGCTCACGGTCACTCTCAGGGCGTTATCGATCAGGTGCGACGAATTAAAGGGCTGTATCCCGATCTGGCCGTGATTGGCGGCAACATTGCCACTGCCGATGCCGCCAGAGCGCTGGCCGCTGCTGGTGCCGATGCCGTTAAGGTCGGTATCGGCCCAGGATCTATCTGCACTACTCGCGTTGTGACCGGCGTGGGTGTGCCGCAGATGACTGCGGTTTCCAATGTCGCCGAAGCATTAAAAGATACCAACGTATGTATCATTTCCGATGGTGGCATTCGTTTCTCCGGTGATATCGCCAAAGCGATTGCTGCCGGCGCTCATGTGGTGATGGCGGGTAGTCTGCTGGCTGGCTCGGAAGAAGCTCCTGGTGAGGTTGAGCTGTTTCAGGGCCGAAGTTACAAAGCTTATCGAGGGATGGGTTCATTAGGGGCGATGTCGCACCGGGAAGGGTCCAGTGACCGCTATTTTCAGGATTCCAGTTCCGGGTCCGAAAAACTGGTTCCCGAAGGCATTGAGGGACGCGTTCCCTACAAAGGACCTATGTCTGCGATTGTGCATCAACTGATGGGCGGTCTGCGTTCGAGCATGGGCTATACCGGCTGTGCTGATATGCAGGAAATGCGCACCAAACCGGAGTTTGTCAGAATCACGACCGCGGGCATGAATGAGAGTCATGTGCATGACGTAAGCATTACTAAAGAAGCTCCCAACTACCGCTTAGGTTGATCAATGACAGCAAATAATCTACACAGCCAGAAAATCCTGATTCTGGATTTCGGCTCGCAGTACACTCAGCTGATTGCTCGCCGTATCAGGGAGCTTGGCGTTTATTGTGAGATATGGAACCATCAGCACAGTGAGCAGGATGTGCGCAGGTTTGCCCCGCAGGGAATAATTCTTTCCGGTGGCCCAGAAACAGCGACTACTGCAGATGCGCCACGAGCTCCCGATTTTCTGTTCCATCTGCAGTTGCCGATTCTGGGTATCTGTTATGGTATGCAGACCATGGCGGAGCAGTTGGGCGGTAAAGTCGAGGCATCTGCTGCGTCTGAATTTGGTTATGCGGAAGTTGATATGCCAGAGAAGAGTCTGCTCTTTGATGGTATAGAAGATCGTATAAGCACTGCAGGCATGCCCCAGCTGGATGTCTGGATGAGTCATGGCGATAAAGTGGTTAAGCTGCCTCCGGGTTTTAAAGTAATCGCTGAGAGTGATGGCGCGCCGATAGCTGCAATGGCGGATGAGTCACGGCAATTCTATGGTATCCAGTTTCACCCAGAAGTGACTCACACTCTGCAGGGTTTGAGGATTCTTGAACGCTTTGTAAGAAAAATTTGTGGCTGTGAGGCGCTGTGGACCTCAGCAAATATTATTGATGATGCGATCGCTGTTATTCGTAAAAAAGTTGGCAGCGATCATGTGCTGCTGGGTCTTTCCGGTGGTGTTGATTCTTCGGTAGTGGCAGCACTGCTGCATAAAGCTATCGGCACGCAACTGACTTGTGTGTTCGTTGATAATGGCTTGTTGCGTCTGAATGAAGGCGACCAGGTGATGGCCACTTTTGCCAACAATATGGGCGTTAAGGTCATTCGGGTAGATGCTGAGGAAAAGTTCCTGTCCGCCCTGGCTGGCGTTGCCGACCCCGAAAAAAAGCGCAAAGTTATCGGCAACACTTTCATTGAAATATTCGATGAAGAAGCTGGCAAAATCAAAGATGTTAACTGGCTTGCTCAAGGCACCATCTATCCAGATGTGATTGAGTCTGCCGCATCAAAAACCGGTAAAGCGCATGTCATAAAATCGCATCATAACGTCGGTGGTCTGCCCGAAACAATGCGCATGAAACTGGTAGAGCCTTTGCGCGAACTGTTCAAGGATGAGGTGCGTAAAATCGGTCTCGAACTGGGGCTGCCTTATGAGATGGTGTATCGTCATCCATTCCCTGGCCCGGGCCTTGGCGTGCGGATACTAGGCGCTGTCAGTAAACCCTACTGCGATATTCTGCGACGTGCGGATGCTATTTTTATCGACGAATTGCTGAAGTCAGGTTTTTATCACAAAGTCAGCCAGGCGTTCGCCGTGTTTATGCCAGTCAAGTCAGTTGGTGTGGTGGGCGATGCGCGACGATATTCGTATGTGATAGCACTGCGCGCGGTAGAGACTATAGATTTTATGACTGCGCGCTGGGCGCACCTGCCTTATGAGTTACTGGAGGCTATCAGCAACCGAATCATCAATGAGATAGCGGATGTCTCACGGGTGACTTACGATATTTCTTCCAAGCCTCCGGCTACGATTGAGTGGGAGTAGGGCGGTATTGGACGAGATAATTAGGCTCCTTAGCTCACTTCTTAGGAAGTGAGGGGAGTCCAATTATCTGGTCAGTTCCCGCAGCTGACGGTGGTGGTGCGGCCGGAAGACATCAGCGTTATCCAATTCATCGGGATCTGGGAGATGACGCCGGCATCGGACAAGATGGTTTCCAGGCTGATGTAATTAAATCCGCTCGCCCGCAGTCGTGCACCCGTGTGGAACAGCACAAGACCGGCCGGATAGGCAACGCGAGGGTACATGTAGACACTTCGACAAACCCGTTGCAGCACACCACGCGTGACAGCCCGATTTAATAAGGTTTTGAATGCTGAATCGCTTGAATCAGGAAATAACTGGCGTAAGTCCGTTGGCGCAAAGAGATAGCGCTCCGGGGTTGCCAGTTGTGCCAGGGTATCGGACAGCCTGCGCAGGGGTTGCGTGGTTGTGCTCTACGGAAAGTTTTGAAAAGTGTAACTTAAGGTAGAGCTGGGTGCCAGCAAGTGTTCGCCCAACCTACTTGAGATACAACACCACAAACTGGCTGGTTTTTCCTTGAATGGCCGGATCGAACACGCCAGCGTTCAGCGGATCATCCGGATTTTTCAGAATGTCGGAGCTGCGCACAAATGAAAGTCCGGCAGCAGCAGCCATTTCCGTGACGAGACTCTCTTCAATGCGGTGCAGGGTGCCGCCGGCTTCTATGCCTGAGTCTGCCGGTGCAATGTGATCAACCGCCAACAGGACGCCGCCGGGTTTGAGCACGCGCGCAATTTCGCTGAAGGTTTTGGCTGGGTCACCCAGATTGGCGCCTCCTGGTGTGTAGCCGAGTTCATGCGGTCCTAATATCCATGTCACCATATCCACCGATCCATCGGCTTCCTGTAAGTCATCGAAGTTGACGCGACTGACGCGGATATTTGGCACGCGACCTGAACGCACGGCTGGAGCATCGCCAATAAATTCATCGAACGCAGGCGGATTTTGCATGATGATGGTGCCATTCGGGCCTACTGCCCGAGCCAGAATTTCAGTGAAGTAACCGCCTCCAGCTTCCATCTCCAGCACGGTCATTCCAGTTTCAAGGCCTGCGAAAGCCAGGATTTCAGCAGGCTTGCGGCGTGCGTCTTCGGCCGCGTCCGCGCTGGGTCTATCGGCATGTGCCAATGCAGCAGCAACATCAGGAGCTGCCGCAAATGCAGTGCTGCTGGCAAATACCAGTGCAGTCAGCGCGCAAACGGTAGACAGTGAGGTCAGTAATTTTTTCAGGAGGGTCATGTTTAACTCCAGCCGCAAATGCGGTGCTTGTGTGAAATTTCGGGGTTGAGCATAGAATAGCTGAGCATAGAGAAGTTGAGCATACAAAAATTAAGCACAGGGCTACAGCATACAACAAAAGTATAAGTCTGGAGACCTGCAGTATGCATGCTGCTCTGCAGTGTTCGTCTACCCGTCTACCACTATCAACGTTATACTCAGTTGCTCCTGTATGGAATAAAAAACAATAAGAACAAGGACCTCTATGATCATCTACGGTGTTGCTCTGCTTTCCGCTTGTCTTCTTACCGGCCTCTTCATTGGTGAACTCCTTGGTCAGCTTCTGGGCGTGCAGGCCAACGTCGGCGGCGTCGGCATTGCGATGCTTCTGCTGGTGCTGGCACGCGGTTCTGAACGTTTCAAACCCATGAGCACTGGCCAGTTGTGGGCATCACCGTCTGGCTTTCCTATACCTTGTCGAAAACGCTGACCGCAGGCCGGATTCACGGCTCTGCGATTGCCATCATCCTAGGGAGCCTCTGAATAACTCTATGACTACTCTGCGGGTGACTGCGCCCGCTGCTGCAAGGCGTCGTGCGCCGACAATGGCCGTAGCCCTTGGCAAGCACGACAACGCGGCAGAAGCGGCGCAGACGCCCGCCCGAAGGGGCCTTCAGCCGATCCCGCTGGCTGCGTTGCCCTTGCTTGACAGGCGGACGCATGCCGGCGCAAGTGCGCCTTGCCAGCGAAATCGGCTGAAGGCCAGAGTGACCATAGAGTTATTCAGAGGCTCCCTAGGGAAGGAATCATCGGCTGCAGGCCAGAGTGCCCATAGAGTTATTCAGAGGCGTCTTAGTTCATGCTTTGCGCCACTTCGGCAAGATGATCGATTAAGATACCAGGCGCCACGCCAAGTATGATTACACCCAGCAGCAGCGCGAACAGCAGAGCATGCGGCACGAAATCCCTTAGTGACACTTCTGGCAGATCCATTGTATCGGTGAGCGGCATCAACATCCTGTAGATGACACGAAGATAGTAGTACAGCCCGATACCGCTGCCGGTAACCAGCGCGGCAAGCAGCCACCACAAGCCATTCTCGACAATGGCAACGACAATATAGAATTTGCCGATAAAGCCGACAGTCAACGGAATGCCGGCCAGTGAGAGCAGCATTGCAGTGAACACCGTGGCCAGCCACGGACTACGCCAGAACAGGCCCTGATAATGGTTCAGGTGGTCCCGCTCGTGGCCGCTGTCCGAGACCAGCATCATCACGCCGAAGGCTCCCATCGTCGTCAGTACATAAGCGGACAGGTAGAACAGTATCGCTTCCTGCCCGATGGCATCTGCCGAAGCATCCATGCCGATCAGCGCAATCAGCAGATAGCCCATATGCGCAACCGATGAATAGGCCAGCAGGCGTTTGAGATTCGACTGCAGGAGCGCCAGCAGATTGCCAGCCAGAATCGAGGCAGCGGCAAGCACGGCAATTACTGTCACGGCGGTCTCCGTGCCTGCGATGTCTGTCAGCAGCAGAAACCGCACCAACAACGCGACCATTGCCGCTTTGCCGATGGTTGCCAGGAAGGCTGTTGCCGGCAGGGGCGAGCCCTCATACACGTCGGGCGTCCACAAGTGGAATGGCACCAGCGATAGTTTGAACGCGAAGCCTGCAAGTATCAGCACTGAGGCGACACCGAAATAGGCGCTTCCAGGTCCTGTCGCCGCATCGGCCGCCAGGGCAGTGATGCTGCTGAACGAGAGCGTGCCCGTTTGTGCGTATAGCAGCGCCAGGCCAAACAGAATAAATCCAGTTGATACTGCCGACAGAACCAGGTACTTGATGCTTGCTTCCAGGGGATATTGCGCGGCCACTGGCCGGTGCAATGGGTAGGCAATCATGCCATACAGACTTACGCTGAGAATTTCGATGCCAAGGAACGCGCTGACGAAGTGATTGCTTCCTGCCATGACCAGAGCGCCCAGCGTCGCCAGGCTGATCAACAGGTAGAACTCCTGCGGCTGCTCGAGATTGCTCATGTAGGGGTAGCTGAACAGGGTGATGAAGATTGCGGTCAGCAAAATCAGCGCGGTAAAAAAGCCGTTGAATGCATCGATCAGCAGCAGCGGCGTTACCTGCTGCTGCAGCACGGGAGCCACGGCGAACAGGCTCACGAGAGCCAGCGCGAGACCAAGTGCAGTCATCAGGCAACTCATTGCATGACTGCGCTTTACCGCGATCATCAGCATGGTCAACACGGCCGCTGCGCTGACAAGGATGATGGGCAGCAACAGTGATATCTGCTCCCAGGTCATGGGACTACTCCTCCCAGTAAAGCATCAAGCGCCGGTTGGGACAGGTCCAGAAATGACTGCGGATACATTCCCATCCACACCAGTCCGATGACCATCGCGGAGTAACACAGCAATTCACCCATGGAGAGATCCGACACTTTCCCGGAAGCTATTCCTCCGGCGCCCTGACTCGCGCTATGACCGGTGCCGTGAAACACTTTCTGGATCACCCAGAGCGAATAGACCGAAGCGAGCACCAGTCCGAGTGCTGCCAGCACGGTCAATAGCCGGTTCTCCTGGAACGCGCCCAGCAGGACGAGAAACTCTCCGATGAAGTTGCCCAGCCCAGGCATGCCGAGCGCCGCGATGGAAAAGAACAGTGCCATGGCTGACATTTTTGGCAGTTGCGCCCACAGGCCGCCCATCTGCTCCATGTCCCGTGTATGCAGCCGATGCTGCAGACCACCCGCGAGCATGAACAATGCGGCGGCGCTCAAGCCGTGGGCGAGCATCGTCATTACTGCGCCCTGCAGGCCGAGCAGGTTCCAGGCATAGATTCCCAGCAGGACGAAGCCCATGTGGCTGACGCTGGTATAGGCGATCAGCCGTTTGATGTCGTTCTGCGCAAAGGCCAGTTTGGCGCAGTAGAGAATGCCAATCACTGCAATCGTCATCGCGACCGGTGCGAAAGTCAGTGCCGCTTCTGGAAACAGCGGTACCGCGAAGCGTATCAGGCCGTAGGCACCGGTCTTGAGCAGGACGCCAGCCAGCAGCACACTGCCCGCGGTGGGCGCCTGGCTGTGTGCATCGGGTAGCCAGGAGTGAAGCGGAAAGACTGGCAGCTTGGTGGCAAAGGCGATGAAGAAACCGAGCATCACCAGCATTTCCAGGTTGCCATCCAGGATAACTGCCTGTAACTCGAAATAATCAAAACTGAACCAGCCCATCTGTACGGAGTGGAACCAGGCAAGACAGATAATCGCCACCAGCAGGAGCAGGCCGGAAATCTGCGTGAACAGAAAGAACTTCATTGCTGCATAAGCACGGTTTTCATGTCCCCAGATGGCGATGATCAGATACATCGGGATCAGCATCACTTCCCAGAAGAAAAAGAACAGAAACAGATCCAGCGCGGTAAACACACCAATGACGCCCGCCAGCGTCCATAGCAGATTGAAATAAAAGAAGCCGCTGCGCTCGTCTATTTCCGACCATGCTGAACCGCAGGCGATCACTCCAAGAAACAGAGTCAGGAATAACATCAGCAGCGACAGGCCGTCGATGCCGAACTGCAGATGAATGCCAAAACGGGGTATCCACTGCCATTTTTCCAGTACCAGCCATTGAGCAGATGCCGCACCGGTATTAAGATCAGGCAGCAGTGTCAGCAATAGCGCCACGTCGACGATTAAGGCGGCGACTGCGATCAGGCGCGGCAGGTGCTTATGTATTGCACCGGATAGCCATGCCAGCAGGCCACCCACGAACAGCACCGTAATCAGCCATATCACGATCATCGCCATACTCCCACAGCTATGACGATGATCAGTCCGCCGATCATGCTGATGCTGTACCAGCGCAGGTTGCCGGTTTGCGTTCGGACCAGGAGATTATTGCCTGCCTGTGTAAACGCGGCGATGCTGGCATAACCCGTGTCGATAATATCCTTGCGATTCAGATGAGCGAGCGCTATGAACGGACGCACCAGCAAGCGGTCATAGAGCGCGTCCATGCCCCAGCCTCCGAACCAGAAACGGGTGATAGCAGCGCCCGCCGCGGACTGCCGGATACGCTCCAGTTTACTCAAGTTGGTGGCAGCTATGGCGTGGCCACCATAGATCAGATAACTGATCCCCACGCCCAGTAGTGGCACCGCAATCATGATCGCGTGAATCAATGTACTGGCGTGGTAAGGCTCCGCCTCTGCCGCGCCAAACACCGCGCCAACCGGGACCGCTATGAATCCGCCGAGCACAGAGAGCGCGGCCAGAATGACAAGTGGCGCCGCCATCGGGATCCCCCTGATCTCTCGTATTGGTTCATGATCATGCTGCGGCAACTCTTTTCCGTAGAACACCACAAAAACCAGCCGGAAACTGTAAATCGCCGTCAACAATGCACCGAGCACGCCGCCAAGCCACAGGATGATGCCGTATTGCGGTTGCGCGAGTGCTGCCAGCAAAATTTCGTCCTTGCTGTAGAACCCGGAGGTGAACGGTAGCGCCGCCAGCGCTGCACTGCCGATCAGGAATGACCAGAAAGCCAGCGGTAGTCGCTTGCGCAGACCACCCATTTTGAAAATATCCTGCTCATGGTGCAGACTCAGTATCACGGTGCCCGCAGCCAGAAAAAGCAGTGCCTTGAAGAAGGCGTGTGTCATCAGGTGAAAGGTCGCTGCCGACCATGCGCCAACTCCCAGCGCGAGAAACATATAGCCAATCTGGCTCATGGTGGAATATGCCAGAATCCGTTTGATGTCACGCTGGGTCAGTGCGGTGAAACCAGCCATCAACAGGGTAAGCAGGCCGAGCACGGCAACCAGCATCTGCACTTGAGGTGCCAGCTCAAACAGAATATGGGTGCGCGCTATCAGATAGACCCCGGCAGTCACCATGGTAGCCGCATGAATCAGGGCGCTGATTGGTGTGGGGCCGGCCATTGCATCCGGCAGCCAGGTCTGCAGTGGCAATTGCGCGGATTTACCGACGGCCCCTCCAAGCAGCAGTGCGGCGGCTGCGACAGCGACACCTGAGCTGACGGACCATTGCTGCGGCGCCAGCGTCAGCACTTCCTGAATGTTCAGCGTACCCAGTTGGGTGAATAGAACAAACAGACCAATCGCCATCGAGGTGTCGCCCACCCTTGTGACGACAAAGGCCTTGCGCGCCGCATAGCCATTGGCGGGCTTCTGATACCAGAAGCCGATCAGCAGGTAGCTGCATAATCCCACCCCTTCCCAGCCGAGATAGAGCAGCACCAGATTATCAGCCAGCACCAGCACCAGCATTGAGGCCACAAAAAGATTCATGTAGGCAAAGAAACGAGCGAAGCTGGGATCACCCGTCATGTATCCGGTCGAATACAGGTGAATCAGCAGGCCGACACCGGTAATGACCAGAATCATGACGACAGCAAGACCGTCCAGATAGAACGAGAACGCTGGTGTAAAGTCGCCTACCCTCATCCAGTTCCAGAGCAGTTGCGTGTGTGAACTGGCACCACTGCGCAGAAATTCGTAACTGATGGCCGCGGCGAGAACGAAAGACAAGGCAATGCTGCCGACGCCAATCAGCGAGGCGCTGGTATTGCCGGGTTTCCCGCCAGTGAGCGTCAGCGCAAGGAAGCCGAGCAGCGGAAACAGCGGTAACAGTCCGATCCATTCAAGCATCAGTAGTCCACCTTCATCATTTAGCCCTTCATTTCACTGAGCACGCTGATATCAACGGTGTGGTAGCGGCGGTACATCTGGATAATCAAGCCGAGGCCAACCGCTACTTCGGCAGCCGCCAGTGTCAGTATCATCATGAACATGATTTGTCCGTCTGCATGGCCCCAGCGCGCCGAGGCTACGACGAAGGCCAGTCCGCAGGCATTGAGCATGACTTCCAGCGACATCAATACAAACACGATATTGCGGCGCGTCAATACGCCCACCAGGCCACAGGAAAACAGTATGGCGGCAAGTATCAGGCCGTGTTCGTAGGGGATGGATTCCACGCGCTCGCTCCCTTATTTCCTGGCCACGTGGTAGGCGGATATCAGCCCGGCCAGCAGCAGCATCGAGGCCAGTTCGACGGCAAGCAGATAAGGGCCATACAGCAATATGCTCAATTTCCGCACGCCCACCTCAACCGGTGTCATGTCGGTCTGCTGCTGCCACAACACGAAGACCAACTGCCCCAGCAGAATCAGGATCATCAGTGCCGGGACCAGCCAGACGCGGGGCCTTAGCCAACTGCGTTCCTCGTTTTCGGTCGCCTGTCCCAGATTGAGCATCATCATCACGAACAGGAACAGCACCATGATGGCGCCTGCATAGACGATCGCCTCAAGCATTGCCGCGAAGGGGGCACCGAGGACGAAGAAGATTACCGCGACCGCCAGTAATGAAATGATCAGGTAAACCAGCGCATGCACCACATGCGCACTGGTAATCACAAAAATCGTTGCAACAATCGCGAAGGCGGCGGCAAGGTAGAACAATAGGATCATGGCAGCAAACTCCTTACATCGACGGGCGCCGCTTCATTGCGCGCTTCGCCCTTGTCCTTACCGCCGATTTGCTTACCGGCAATGCGGTAGAAGTTGTAATCGTGATACTTGCCCGTACCGTTGATCAGCAAATCCTCCTTTTCCCATACCATGTCCTGGCGAACATACTCAGCCATTTCAAAATCGGGGGTCAGTTGTATCGCATTGGTGGGGCAGGCCTCCTCGCAGAAGCCGCACATAATGCAGCGGGAAAAATTGATGCGGAAGTATTCCGGATACCAGCGACCCTCCTCATCCTCCGCCTTCTGCAGAGAGATGCAGTCTACCGGACACGCCACGGCACACAGATTGCAGGCGACGCAGCGCTCTTCGCCGTCCGGGTCGCGGCTGAGGATGATGCGGCCGCGCCAGCGCGGAAACATGTACGGCTTCTCATCCGGGTACTCGACCGTATCCGCCTTGACGAAAGCATGACGGAACACTCGCCAAAGGGTAATCAGCTGACTGGTGAATGTGTCATTAATCAGTTTAAACATTACACTCCCCCGGAAGTAGCGCCATGCTGCGCCAGCACGATAGCGGCAGTCACCAGCAGATTCAGCAGCGATAGAGGCAGCAAAAACAGCCAACCATAGCTCATCAACTGGTCATACCTCGGTCGCGGCATTGCTGCGCGCAGCAGAACAAAGAAAGCGATGAATACGGCTGCCTTGAGAACAAACCAGACAATGGGCGGCAGAAACGCCGGGCCCATCCAGCCACCGAGAAACAAGACCACCAGCAGGGACGATATGAGCACAACGCCAAGATACTCGCCGACGAAAAACATCCCGAATTTTATTCCTGAATATTCGGTGTGGTAACCAGCGACAATTTCCTGCTCTGCTTCGGGGATATCGAACGGCAGGCGGTGACTCTCTGCAATGCCGGCGATCAGGAAGATTAAAAAACCGATGAACTGCGGCACGATAAACCAGACATCTGCCTGAGCGAGCACGATCTCACGAAGGTTGAATGAGCCGGCCAGTACCACCACCCCCAGCAACGAGATTCCCATGAACACTTCGTAGCTGATCATTTGTGCCGCCGCGCGCAGGCTGCCCAGTAAGGCATATTTGTTGTTCGATGCCAGACCTCCCAGCATTACGCTGTAGGCCCCCAGCGACGCCATCGCCAGCACGAACAGGACGCCGATATCGGAATCGATGACTCCTACGTCAGGGGCAAACGGAATGACGGTGAAACTCATCAGAATGACAACCATGATGATTGGCGGCGCTAACACAAAGCTCAGTTTATCGGCGAAGGGCGGCACCCAGTCTTCCTTGCTGAATATCTTGATCATGTCAGCCACTACCTGTAGCAATCCGAACGGTCCTACCCGGTTGGGACCGAGCCGTTCCTGCCAGAGCGCCAGCAGACGGCGCTCTACCCAGATAAGCATGGCCGCAACGATGATCACGGTGAATAGAATAGTGCCTATGCTCAGTGCCGAGCCGACCTGCCAGGTCATCGCTGATCCTCCGTGACTCGGTCCGGGATGATAAGTTCCTCGAACATCTGCCGGCTGCTGGCAATCACAGCGTCATTGCGGGGGACCGGACGAATGTCGGCGGAGGCGCCGAGTGCATACCTGTCGACCTCGCCCGCGCAATAGATGCCGGCGCTGCCACTGGCAATTCTTGTCCTGATCAACACAGGAAGTCGGAGCGTGGATGTACCCGTATCGATTTCTGCCAGACTGTACTGTGCAAGTCCCAGTCGGGCGGCATCCTGCTGACCCAGGCTCAGATAGGCACCACTCGAGCGTGCTTCTATGGCAGGCGCGGCGGAGCTCAGTTCATCGCCGCCGAAAATATGGCTGATGAAAAACAGCTCGAACTCCCGGCTGGCATTCCCGGGAGTGGACCCGACTGAGGAAGCAGTAGGGGGCAATGATTCCTGCCCGGTTGTGTGAGAGAGCAGGTGTACCCCTTTGCAGCCCTGCTTTAGTTCGCCATTCACCTCGTCCTGAAACTTGCTGATCGCCTGATTCGAGTTCCAGCCGGGTGCCCAGGCCGCGGCAAGCAGACGGGAATCTTTCAAGGGCGGCATGCCTTCCATTGAGAATGTGAAGGGCGAGCCGGTATCCTCTGGTCTGCGTGGTTCGTGGACATTATCTGCGGCAGCGAGCGCCGTACGGCCGCTGAAGCGGTGCGGTTGCCGGGGTGCCTTCATTGTCCAGAGCCCGGTGTCGGTCGGGATCAGCTCGGGCAGGCGGGCAAAGGTGGGCAATTCGTCAGCACAGTCATGCAACAGCGCTGCACGGCGAACAAAGGGGGCATCGACGGGGAAATCAAGCGCATCGTCCAGCCAGTCACGGGCGGGCTGCGCTCCGCAGTCAGAGCGGAAGACCTGATAGCTCGACTGTGCTCGCCCTTCATAATTTACCCAGGTGCTATTCTGTTCAGCAAAACTGGTGGCTGGGAGCAGCAGCTCCGCGCGGGCATTGAACGCATTGTGTAACTGATCAATGACGATCAGTCGGGGTCGGGTATCCCCATTCCCATTCAATGCCTGCTCAATGTCCGCGGCGGCTGCGCGCCGCGTCAGATCATTCTCCAGCACGATGACGGTATCTGCGGCTCCTGTCGCGAGCCGCTGCAGCGCTTCTCCCAGCGATCCGCCGCCTTCTTCCAGCAGCAGGCCCAGGCCCATGGTGTTGACCTCCGGCATCGCAAAGCAGAGATCGACCAAAGTTTGCGAGCTGTTGCGGTCCATCCGGTGACGCTGCAACGCTCGCGCGAGTTCCGCAGTTGCATGCACCATGGCTTCGCTTTCGGTAGTGATGCCTGAGATGATCACGGGCTGGCGTGCGCGCGCCAGGGACTGTGCGATGCGCTTCGCGAGCGCGTTAGCTGCATCATCGGTGCTGGCCGGTTCTGACGGCAAATTGAGCGCTGCAGTAATCGCCCTGAGCAGGGTTAATTGCTGCCCGGCGCTGCCAAGAAAGGTTTCCGCCGCAACATCATCCAGCCGTGTCGCCTGTGGCCCGATGATATAGACGGGACTGCGGCTGTGCTGGGCCAGAGAGCGCACGGCGGCATCCTGCCACAATGGAATGCGGTTGTCGGCTGCCATCTCCAGCGCCAGGTTGCGGCTGGCCTGACGCACGGCCAGCGCCAGTCGTGGAGCTGTATTGGTGATGTCCTCCGCAATGATAACTGTGCAGTCCGACTGCTCCAGTGTCCGGATATCGGGGCACTGAAGAGCGTCTTCGCGATACAGCCTGGTAACCGCGCGCAGACAGCGATACTGACCATCGGAACAGCCAGCATGGAAGTTCTCGGGACCCAGCAGTTTGCGCAAGGCAAAGTTGTCTTCCAGCGAGGCTCTAGGTGAGCCAATGCCGATAACTTTTCCCTTAACTTTGCCCTTAACTTTTCGCGTGAAGTTACTCGTGATGTCGTCCGCGACTTTACCCGAGACGTTGCCCGCGACGTTGCTCCGGGTTAATGCCGCAAATTGTTCCCGCGCTGCGGCCGTTGTCAGAACCTGCCTTTCTCCCTTGCCGTTGACTGAGGATGCGTTTCTGATACGCCGGGCACTATTGGTATAGCCATAGCCAAACCGTCCGCGGTCGCACAGGAAATAGGCGTTCAACTCATGATGATAACGGTTGACGATACGCCGCAGGGTGCCTTCGCGTTCGCCGGGTGTCGTATTGCATCCGGCGCCGCAGCCCGTGCAGATGGATGGTGCCGTCTGCAGGTCCCATTTGCGTGTGTAATGCTGGCTGAAAGGCTTGTCGGTAAATACACCGGTAGGACAGACCTCCACCAGATTGCCGCTGAATTCATTCTCCAGAACGCCCTCTTCGTGGCGGCCGAAATAGACATGATGATGCGTAGCCAGCACTGCCAGGTCCGAGCCGCCGGCATAGTCGGAATAAAAACGCACGCAGCGGTAACAGGCGATACAGCGGTTCATCTCGTGATTGATGAAGGGGCCCAGGTACTGGTTTCGATGCGTTACCTTGTTGAAATCGTAGCGCCGATAATTGTGACCGGACATCTGCGTCATGTCCTGCAGGTGACATTCACCGCCTTCTTCACAGACTGGACAGTCATGCGGATGGCTGATCATCAGGCTCTCGATCACATTGGCGCGGAACTTAACGGCCTGCGCATCCTTGATGGAGATGATGCCGCCATTGCTGGCGGGGGTCATGCACGCCATCACAACGATGCCTGTCTTATCCTCATTGTTGCGGTACTGCGTCACGGCACACTGCCTGCAGGCGCCCACCGAACCCATGCAGGGATGCCAGCAGAAATAGGGCAGGTCCAGGCCTTGCGACAGACACTCCTGCAGCAGGTTGTTCGCCGGGTTCATCTCGTAGACGATGCCATCAACTGTTACTTGTGCCACGGGCAGGCCCCCGCTGAAATATGGGACTCGAAATCCTCGCGGAAATATCGGAGTGCGCTGCCGAGAGGGGCCATTGCCCCCGGAGCCAGTGCGCAGAAAGTGCGTCCTGGCCCTAGATAGTCGAGATGTTCGTGCAGGATGTCCATGTCCTCGATTCTGCCGCCACCCTCTTCCATGCGCGCTAGAATTGCATCCAACCAGGGCAGGCCATCGCGGCAGGGGGTACACCAGCCGCAGGATTCATGACTGAAGAAACGCATCAGATTACCAACCATGCCGACCGGGCAGGTGCGATCATCCAGTACAATCATCGTCCCGGTCGCCAGGCGGCTGCCGGCTTTGCCGATCACATCGTAGTCGAGCGTCAGGTCAAGGTGCGTCGGCAGCAGGAAATCGGTTGAACCTCCACCGGGCAGAAATCCGCGCAGGGTATAACCCTCACTCATGCCACCGGCGTGACCTTCCAGCAGTTCACGGATGGGGGTACCGAGCGGTAGTTCCCAGCAGCCTGGATTATTCACCCGACCACTGACCCCGAACAGTTTGGTACCGGCATCATTGCCCAGTCCAAGTCCCTTGTACCAGTCGACGCCGTAATTGACTATGCCTGGGAGGTTGCAAAGAGTCTCCACGTTGTTCACGATCGTCGGCTTTCCCCAAAGGCCGCTGACCTGCGGAAATGGGGGTTTGGCGCGGGGATTGGCGCGTTTTCCTTCCAGCGCGTTGAGCAATGCGGTTTCCTCACCGCAGATGTAGCGCCCCGCGCTGGTGTGCAGGATGATTTCGAGGTTGAAACCGGAGTTCAGAATGTCGCGGCCCAGCAGACCCTGTTGGTGTGCTTCATGGATCGCCTGCCGCAACAGGGTTTCGGCCTTCAGGTATTCACCGCGCAGGAAGATGTATGCGGTGTTGGCCTGAATGGTATAGGCGGCGATCATCATGCCTTCAAGCAAGAGATGGGGGTCTCCCTCCAGCAGCAATCTGTCCTTGAAAGTGCCAGGTTCCATCTCATCGGCGTTGACCACAAGGTATTTGGTTTTGGGCGCATCATCGCCCATCGGTACAAAGCTCCACTTCAGTCCAGTAGGAAAGCCGGCGCCACCGCGGCCTTTCAGCCCGGAGCTCTTAACCAGTTCGAGTACATCGGCAGGCGCCATGTTCCGGTACATTCTGGTCACTCCGGCATAACCACCGGACTCCTGATATTGCGCGCAGTCAAACGGTGCCCGCTGCATGTCGATGTTCTTTGTCAGCGGTCGCGTGATCATTTCTGCGTTGCTCCTGTCAGCCTGTGTTGAGCCACCAGGCGATCAATCTTTTCAGGGGTCAGATGGCGTTGCTGTTCGCCCGCCATTAACATCACCGGTGCTTTATCGCAGTCGCCAAGACAGGGCACTGGAATGAGGGTGAATTCTCCGTCGGCCGTGGTCTCACCATAATCGATGCCCAGCGTATTATTGAGGTGCAGCCTGATGCTGTCGCAGCCCATGATCCAGCAACTCACACTGTTGCAGAACAACATGACATTGCGCCCCGTCGGGCGTCTGAAAATAAGATTGAAAAATGTGGCCACGCCGTCCAGTTCGTGCACAGACATCTCCAGGTAGTTGGCTACCGCAAGCATGCTTTCATCCGAGACCCAGCCTTGATGTTTTTGCACAATCTTCAGCGCTTCCAGTCCAACCGCGCGTTTGTCAGGATAAAGTGTGAGCTCATGATCGATTTCCTGCTTCTCCTCGGCGGACAAAGGCCTCGCCATGGTTCGCGCAGCGCCGGTGGTAGCGATCAAGGCATCTGTGGTCATCTGCATTTTCTCTCCTGCGAGTGAGCGGTCAACGGTCGACGTCCGCCATGACGAAATCGATGCTGGCAATTATCGCGATCAGATCCGCCACCATGAATCCTCGGCTGATTTCCGGAATCATCTGCAGATGCGCGAACGACGGCGTGCGGATACGCGTGCGGTAGGAGCCGGTACCGCCGTCGCTGACCAGGTAGTAGCTGTTCAGACCCTTGGTCGCCTCTATGGTCATCGTGGCCTCGCCGGGTGGAATCACCGGGCCCCAGCTCACACTCAGAAAATGATTGATCAGCGTCTCGATATCCAGTTTGCTTTTCTCTTTGAGCGGAGGCGTGGTCAACGCGTGCGATGATTTGTACGGACCCTCGGGCATGTTGTCGACACATTGCTGGATAATGCGCAGGCTCTGCCGGATTTCCTCGACGCGCAATGCGCAACGGTCATAGCAATCGCCATTCACGCCGATCGGCACTTCGAATTCAAAGTTCTCGTAGCCGCTGTAGGGTCGCTGCTTGCGACAGTCCCACTCCATGCCGGTAGCCCGCAGACCCGCTCCGGTGATCCCCCACTGCAGTGCGTCCCGGGTTGAATAGGCGCCAACGCCCTGAGTGCGCCGTTTGAGAATGCCGTTGGCCATGACCATCTTGTCGTAGTCATCCAACCGCGCGGGCAGGTAGTCAATCAGCTCGCGGATGCGCTTGTCCCAGCCTCGTGGTAAGTCCTGCGCTATGCCACCGATACGGAACCAGCCCGGATGCATGCGCGCCCCGCAGATCGACTCGATGATGTTAAACACCTTTTCCCGATCGACGAACATGTAGAACACCGGGGACAGTTGTCCTACATCCTGTGCAAAGGTTCCATAGAACAGCAGATGGCTGGCGATACGGTACAACTCGCAGAGCATGACCCGGATCACCTTGACCCGCTCTGGTACGGTAATGCCTGCCATTTTCTCCAGAGCCATTACGTAGGGCAGGTTGTTCATCACGCCGCCGAGATAATCGATGCGGTCGGTATAGGGGATGTAGGTGTGCCAGGATTGGCGCTCGCCCATTTTCTCGGCGCCGCGGTGGTGGTAACCGATGTCGGGTACTGCATCCACCAGAATTTCGCCATCCAGTTGCAAAGCAATCCGAAATACGCCGTGCACGCTGGGGTGGTTGGGGCCGAGATTCAGGAACATAAATTCCGAATTTTTCGACTCGCGGCTCATACCCCATTCTTCCGGCTTGAAGCGGAGCGCTTCCTGTTCGGTGGTCTGACGCTCAGCCGAAAGCGAGTAGGGTTCCATCTCCGTCGCCCTGGCGGGGTGGTCCTTGCGCAAGGCGTGACCCTGCCAAGTGGGTGGCAGCAGAATTCGAGTGAGGTTTGGATGGCCGGAAAAATGGATCCCAAACATGTCCCAGCATTCCCGTTCGTACCAGTTGGCATTGGGCCAGAGGCCTGTAATGCTGGGTACCGAGAGGTCATTGAACTGCAACGCGACTTTTAAGCGGACATCGCAATTGCTGTGAAAAGACATCAGGTGATAGACGACCGTGAAATCGCTTTCTGGCTGGCCGTGGCGATTAACGCGGGCGCGCTCGTCAATCGCGGTAATGTCGTACAACATCTCGAAGCGGGCAGAGGATTCCTTGTGCAGATAATTGAGGACCGGCTTGAGTTCCTCGCGCAGCACCCAGAAAGTCGGAATGCCATCGCACGATATCTGCACCGCAATAATAGCGGGATCGAAGCGCAGGCAGACTTCGTCAAGCAAAGACACCGTGGGTTTGTCGCAGTCTTGTGTGAGGTGAGCCGAGTGCATAATTGTTCTTGTTATTGTCCCTGTTTAATCACCGTCTGCAGGCCAGTCTCTTATACCTCGTCAGGGCTGCGCAGTTCGGTGGCGGCGATCCGTTCGTTGTGGTGCAGTTTTCGTTGCACCGGGTCTGGCTCCTTACGAAAAACCTGCTGATCATTGATAACCCAGCTCAGCGGTCGGCGCTCCCGGCCAATGGACTCCTGCAGCAGGATCAAACCTTGCAACAAGGCCTCGGGACGGGGAGGGCAACCGGATACATAGACATCCACGGGCAAAAATTTATCCACGCCTTGGACCACTGAATAGATGTCGTACATACCACCGGAATTGGCGCAGGATCCCATCGATATCACCCAACGGGGCTCCATCAGTTGTTGATATAGCAGCTCGACCACCGGCGCCATTTTGCGAAAGACAGTGCCGGAGATTACGATCAGGTCAGCCTGGCGCGGCGTGCCACGTATCACTTCTGAACCGAACCGGGCCAGGTCATGTCTGCTGGTGAACGCGGTGGCCATTTCCACATAGCAGCAGGACAAACCGAAATTGAATGGCCACAGGGAATTCTTTCGGCCCCAGCTAACCATGTCCTCCAGCTTTCCCATCAGCACATTGCGGCGAATATAGTCGTCAAATGAACTGCTGCCCCGGCCGGGAGACGCGGCCTGATCAGCTCGCTCCAGTTCCCAGCTCATTGGTATTGCCTGCGGTGCTGTGTTTCAGCCTCTTCGTGTCTGGTCGCTGGGATATTGGTGACCCCTCCGGCGCCTGTGATCGCCTTCACCTGTCTGCGTTGAATCTGGGTGCGCCAGTCCAGAGCGCCCATCCGCCACAAATAAACCAGCGCGGCGGCCAGCACGAAGATGAAGATCGAAATTTCAATGAATCCCGCCCAGCCGGTATCGCGCACAGCAACGGCCCAGGCAAAGAGGAAGACAACTTCCAGATCAAAAATGATGAACAGGATGGCGGTGATGTAGAAATGAACAGAGACGCGGAAATGCGCGCTGCCAACTGAAACAATGCCGGATTCGTATGGCATGTCTTTCGCGGGTTGCGACCTGCGCTGCCCCAGGAAATAGGAAATTGTCAGCATCGAAATGACGACGAACATTACCAAGGCAAAATAAATCATGAACGGGCGCATTGCGCCCAGCATCTGGTTCGCGCTATCCAATCCCAATATCCTTCCTGGGAGTGCTGGATTACTGGCGGTTTGGCAGGTAATCAAAAACAGCCTGGTACAAACGACCAGTTGTTCTAGTACAAGTGTATGGCTTTAATACGCACCTAATGCAGAACTACTCGACACTCCTCATTTTACAATTCAGTGGACTTAGAAAAAACACCTTAAAACCCATATCACAGCGAAGGCCATGAAATGCAAGACAAAGTACAAACTTTCTAAACCAATGATGTTCCGGCCTAGACAGTGTTCCAAAATCTACACGCATCAAGAAATGATGGCAAGCGCTTTTTGGACGGCTATTTACGCGCTTCCTGCTGCCGCATTTTCCAGTTTTCGTAGAACTCCATGCTGACCATTTCGTTCAGATCTTTGTACTCCTCTGCCCGTTGCTCCAGGTTCGCGCGCATGACATCGCCAGCCGAGAGTATGCCGATGTATTCGCCATCCTGCTCTACCAGCAGATGTCGTATCCGGCGGCTGAGGAACTTATCGTAGAGCTGAAAAGCCTGTTCATCGGCATTGGCGGAAATGAGTGTGCGCGTCATGCTATTGGCGATGGGATCGTTGCGCGGATCGAAGCGTTCATCAAGAACGCGATTCAACAGATCCCGTTCGGTCCATATTCCGACGATTTTGTCACCATCGACCACCACGATCGATCCGACCTTGTTTTCAGTCATGACCTTGATGGCCTGGTAAATGGTGGCGGCACTGCTAATCGTCACCATATGACCGCCTTTTTGCTGCAAAATCTCTCTGGCAGTTCTTATCATAATGACCTCCTGTGCGCGATTTTTTTATAGTGCGCCAAGACAAGTTACGCTTGTCCTTCCGGATTGGCAAGCGCTTGGAACCAGGTATGTAAGTAGCACATAATCTGTCCGGTTCTGTAGCACATGATCTGTCCGGCTTCATACTGACCTTTTTCGGAGGTCGTGATGAGACGGACGGAGTGGCTACAGGAGACACGACGGATGCGATTCGAAG